>Ga0180430_10000664_pt1 | contig 36666 bp, 24 predicted proteins | sample SS_ome_9_FD_132999 | JGI IMG/M metagenome (GOLD analysis project Ga0180430, IMG submission 132999) | Hypersaline lake sediment archaeal communities from the Salton Sea, California, USA - SS_1_S_2 metaG | ecosystem: Environmental > Aquatic > Non-marine Saline and Alkaline > Hypersaline >...
ACCAGGGGCACGGCATACCGGGCTGACAGTTCCCTGAGTTGTGCCACGTACGGCCCCTTGATGCGCAGGGACTGGTAGTCGAGATCCCGGGCCGTCACCAGCGCCGCCCGGGCCTCCGCCAATCGTCCGGCCTGCTTCAGCGTCATGCCCAGGTTGTAGTGGAATACGGCGTATTCCGGCTCCTCGGCGACGGCCCGGCGCAGGCAGTCCAGCGCCTCGTCATACTTCCCCTGCTTGCCATAAAGCACCCCGAGGTTGTTCTGCGAAACCGCGTCGTGCGGGTCCTCGAGCAGCGTTTCACGATAGGAGGCGATGTTCTCCCCGATATCCCCCTGGTCCTCGTACGCCGACTTGAACACCGACAGCGAATAGCGGGTGATCTGGCCGTGCATCGCGGCAAACTTTTGCCAGTCGATGGCATAAGCGATCTTGCGCTTGAGCTGCTGCTGGGTGCGGTCGGCCATGACCAGTTCGCCCTGCAGGTTGCGGAGGTTGGCGAACTGCTTGAACTGCAGGCCGGCCGGCCACTCCAGGGGCACCGGGACGTCAACCATGGCCACGACGGCCCCGCCCTCCCGGGCCAGCCGGATGATCTGCTCAAGGTTGTGACCGTATTCCTCGGGCGGCACACGGACCACCGGCTCCCGCTCCGCTCCGCCGGCCAGCCGTTTCTTCAGCGGCAGAACCAGTTTCTCCATGAAACGGTACGTGGCCAGCCGGCGCAGCAGATCGATGACCCCCACCACCCGCGCATTGCGCCGTACCAGCTCGCGGTCGGAGATGAAACCGCTCACCGATGCATCATTGTTGCCGAAGTAGGTGAGCACCAGGTCTGGAGCGTACGGCAAGCCGTGGTGCTGCAGGAAGAGCAGGCCCTGCTGGGAGGTGTAGCCGGAAACGGCGGCATTGATCAGTTCGAAGGTGAGATCGGGATGGCGAAGCCTGAGCAGCGCGATCAATTGCTCGCCAAAGGCCTCCCGCCGGCGCTGCAGCCCCAGGCCCACCGGCGTGGAATCACCGAGCAGCAGGATGCGGTAGACCCCCGGGGGCTTTTCACGGGCGATCTCGGGGCCCAGCAGGCCGGCGCTGTTGGTGCGGAAGAGCGGCTGGCGCACGTTCGGCTTGAAAGCCCAGATCAGCAGCGGGTCGCTGCGATGCACGCCACGGAAACGAGAGAAGAACTCGTGCTGCCAGAGCTTGTTGCCCTCGAACAGCGTTTCCTGGCCCGTGGGCGGCGCGGCCAGCGATCGAAGGCCCCACTCCAGAACGCGCATCCCCCCCTCCAGCAGCATGAAGGGCAATACGATGAGCGCTGCCCGGATCAGCAGGTTCCTGATAAAGGCTTGTTTGTTCATCATCGAGAGAGACGAGAGGATCAATACGGTTGCGGCTGTGACCGGACCGTCCTGCTTGAGACGAAAGCCCCGGTTCGCCGTCGCTGATTCCATAGTAGCAGAAATCGGGATGGTTTTTGAATATGAAAGCGCGTGATCGACCCGCACAGGGCAAGGATGGCCCCCCCGGCCGGCTACCGGGAAACACCGCCCCGCCACTCACGGCCCGGTGATCAAGTGGACGAGGGGCCCACCATTTTATCCGGGTCGAGCAGCTCGTCCAGCTCGTCCCGGGAGAGCAGCTGCTGCTCGAGCACCAGTTCGTAGACGCCGCGGCCGCTCTTCAGCGCCTCGGCCGCCAGCTTCGAGCAGGCCTCGTAACCCAACCGGGGAACCAGGGCGGTAACCAGGCCGATGCTGCCCTCCACCTGGCGCCGACAGACGTCCTCATTGGCGGTAATCCCTTCCACGCAGCGTTCCTTGAGCGTGGTCATGCCGTTTTTCAACATCTCGATCGACTCGAACAGCGACTGGGCGATCACCGGCTCCATCACATTGAGTTCCAGCTGGCCCGCTTCAGCAGCCAGGGTCACGGTGAGATCGTTGCCGATGACCTTGAAGGCGATCTGGTTTACCACCTCGGGGATCACCGGGTTGACCTTGCCCGGCATGATCGACGAACCGGGCTGCATCGGCGGCAGGTTGATCTCGTTGATCCCGGTACGCGGCCCCGAAGAGAGCAGCCGCAGGTCATTGCACAGCTTGGAGAGCTTCACCGCCAGCCGCTTGAGCGCCGAGGAATACATGACGAAGGCACCGGTGTCCTGGGTCGCCTCCACCAGGTCGGCGGCCAGCCGCAGGTCGAGGCCACTGATCTCACGCAGGTGCTCGATGACCTTGGCGCCGTACGCCGGGTCGGCGTTGATCCCGGTGCCGATGGCCGTACCGCCCATGTTCACCTCGAGAAAGAGGTCGGCGTTCTCGTTGAGCCGCTGAATCTCCTCCTCCAGGGTGGCGGCGCCGGCGGCGAAGGTCTGGCCCAGGGTCATGGGCACGGCATCCTGAAGCTGGGTCCGACCCATTTTGAGGATATGTCTGAACTGCTCCGCCTTCTCGCGAAAGGCGTCGGCCAGCCGGCCGAGCACCAGCGCCAGGCGCCTGTTGCTTTCGATCAGCGCCAGTTTCAGCGCCGTGGGGTAGACGTCGTTGGTCGACTGCGAGAGGTTGACGTGGTTGTTGGGGTGACAATAGTCGTACTGGCCCTTCTCGTAGCCGAGAATCTCCAGCGCCCGGTTGGCGATGACCTCGTTGGCATTCATGTTCGACGAGGTTCCGGCCCCACCCTGGATCATGTCCACCACGAAGTGGGTCTGGTACTTGCCGCCGATGATTTCCTGGCAGGCCTGGCCGATGGCCTCGGCCACCGGCTTGGAGAGCAGCCCGATGTCGGCATTGGCCCGCGATGCGGCCAGCTTGACCCGGGCCAGCGCCTCGATGAGCAGCGGGTAGAGGGTCATCGTCATCCCGCTGATGTTGAAATTCTCCATGGCGCGGAGCGTCTGCACGCCGTAGTAGAACTCGTCGGGCACATCGCGGTTGCCCAGCAGGTCATGCTCGGAGCGCGTGCGTCCGGAGATGTATTGCGCACCGGCATTGAGCACCCGGGTGCTGGCCTGTCGAATCCGCCGGGAGACGACCCGGGCCACCCGGGAGAGGATCTTCATCGCCATGGCCGGGTGCTCTTCGAACATGGCCATGAAGTCGTCACGGCTGATGGCGTATGTCTTGGTCGCCAGCAACGCCCGGGCCGAGGTGGAGTGGGGGTACTCGTCCATCAACGCCCCCTCGCCGAGGAAATCGTAGGTGCGGAAGAAGGAGAGGCGGGTCTCGTCACCCTGGGGCGTGGTCTTGAACAGCTCCACCTCGCCCTCCTTGATGATGAACAGGTTCTCGCGGGGGCTGTTCTCGGTGAACAGCAGCTCGTCCTGCGCATAGGTCCGCACCACCGCTTTTTCCTGCAGCAGCCGGCACTCCTCCGGGTCGAGGTCCTTGAACAGTTCGATCCGGCCAATGAAGGACTCGGTCATTTCGATGGTCATCACCCACCTCGATCAGGCTGCCGCGGCCCGGACACGGGCCGCACGTGTAAATACTGACGCGGAGATCCGCTGCTTGTCCTCCGACGATCATCGTCATCGTATGAGACTGCCGTTGCTAGTGTGTCAAAAGGCGAACCGGTGTTCAAGGTGATATCCGACTGGTTCGTTCAGGGGAGTTCGGCAGCGACTACACGTCGCCGAATTGCGGTGTCGCCCGAGGGTGGGTATGGGGGCTGGTTGAAAGGCGCTGGAGTGGTGTCCCGGGCTTCAAAAAACCAAGTGGTCGTCCCGGCATTGTGTGGTGAAGCCCCCAGGGCAACCGGCCACTGAAAGAGGCGTGACTGCACAGGTCCCAAAACGGTTGAACCGTGCCGCCAATTGCTGTAATAGACACCGCCGGCGGTGCGAACATCGATACGAACCGATGCCACCCGCGACCAGGCGATCCCCGGTCCATGGTGGGTATTGGTCAAAACGGCTTGATGAGTCACCGTCAGCGGCAGCGTGCCCGACATCGGTGTGACCGTGTAATTACAGGTGAAGGTGCTCGCGAGAGTCGTGTTGTTCATGACGGCGATGAAGTTATACCCCACCCCGATATGGACCGCGACAAGATCGAGATCACCATCGGCATCCAGGTCATCCAGGGCAATCGACTCCGGGTTTCCATCTGCACCGCAGAAAACGGCCGGCCGAAAAGCACCGTCGCCGTTTCCCCGCATCACGGCGACATTTCCAGGAGCCCCCACGACCAGATCCAGGTGCCCGTCACCATCCAGGTCACCGAGTTTCACGGTGGAAGCGAAAAAAATCTCGCCGCATTGAATCGAATCCTGGAACGTTCCGTCCCCATTGTTCAAAAGCACTGAAATATCGGAACTGTACTTGTTCGCCACGACAAGGTCCGGACATCCGTCTTCGTTCAGATCGCCGACCGCTACCGAATTGGGATCATCTCCGACACCATATCCCGTTGCTTCGGTGAATGTACCGTCACCGTTGCCCATCAGCACGGATGCCTCGTGGCTGAACCAACTGGCCACCGCCAGATCGGGGACGGAATCCCCATTCAGGTCCTCGATGGCTATGGAACGTGGATTCCCATCAACACCGTAGTTAACCTCGGCCTGAAACGTGCCGTCCCCGTTACCCAACAATACCGAGATGTCCTCACTCGAATAATTTGACGTCACCAGGTCCATGTTTCCATCGCCGTTCAGATCATGAACGCCCAGATCCTCAGGGAAGAAATGGGTCGTGAAATATTCCGCATCCCGGTAGGTTCCGTCGCCATTGTTCTTCAGCACCGCGACGTTGTGATCGTAGCGGTTCGCCACGACAAGATCCGTATCACCGTCGCTGTCCAGATCGGCAGCAGCAATCGATTCGGGTCCTCGCCCGACATCGTAGCTGCCCGAAATCCGGTATGTTCCGTTTCCGTTTCCGGTCACCAGTATGACTTCCTGGTAAGCCGTTCCCGTTACGGCCATATCGAGGCTGCCATCACAATCCAGATCGCCAATGGCAATGGAATGAAGTTTTCGGCCGGGCCGGAAGCAGGTGGCCCTCCGGAACGTGCCATCACCAAATCCCCGCAGTACGTGCAGGTTTTTCTCGAAGCCTCCGATCAAAATCAGGTCTGAGGCATCATTGCCATCCACATCGGCAGCGGCCAGAAAATCAACGACAAACCCAACTGGATCATTCTCGGCTTCGTGAAATGAACCGTCACCAGAGTTCAGCAGTACTGAAATACTCCGCCCTTCCCAATTACCTGTTGCAATGTCCGGTTTGGCGTCATCATTGAAGTCTTGAACGACGAGTGTATACGGTCGCCCACCAACACCGTAACTTTCAGCAACCTCGAAGGAGCCGTCACCGACACCCATCAGCACTGAAACATCGTCGCTGTTACTATTCGCCACGGCCAGATCATCTATGCCGTCGCCATCAAGATCACGGATAGCGAGACAATGAGGTGCGTCACCGGTGGGGTACGGTACGGCCCCGAGAAAGACCCCCGCTCCGGCCCCCAGCAGCACCGATACGCTTTCACTGAAGTAGTTCGTTACAACCAGATCGGGAATGCCGTCACTGTCGAAATCGCCAATGGCGATCGACCTCGGGTTGTAACCGGCATCGAAACGTTCTGCCTTCTGAAAACGTCCGTCACCTCGGCCAAGAAGAACTGAAACACTGTCACCGCCATAGTCAGCCACTGCCAGATCAAGATGGCCGTCGCCATCCAGGTCGCCCGTGGTGACCGCCGCTGGCGTTTCACCTGCAGCATACTGCACCGCTTCGAGATAGAACCCGCTGCCATCGTTTAACAGTACCGAAACAGCACCGCTTGACCAGTTACCCACGACCGCATCGGGACAATCGTCTCCATTGAAATCACCAACGGCCACCGAAATGGAGTGATCACCGACGCCATACTGGACCGCGGTCTGGAACGTGCCGTCGCCCCGCCCCAGAAGCGTATGAACGCTGTTGCTGGCGTTCGCCACCACCAGGTCTTGCATACCGTCCCTGTTCAGATCAACCGCAGCCACCGCTCTCGGCTCGGTTCCGACCTCTGTCACGGTCATCGAATCGAAGATCCATGCCTTCGCCGTGGCTGCCGGGCAAAGGCTGAATAAACCGGTGAAGAGACAAGCGTAAACAACCTGCTGCAATCGCATGAAACGTCCTCCGCGTCAGTGGCAAGTCAGTATATCAACGACAAGACGGCCAATCAAACTAAACCGTATAGCATATTTTTTCGTGGGTACCTGCTTTTTTCCCCAGCCCATCTGCCCGTTCTTCTATTCGCCCTGGTTGCCGCGTGACCAACTCGCCACCTATACTGTCTCAATAGTGAAAGAAAGGGAGATGATGGAGATAGACCTGATCAGTTTCTTTGCCGGCGCGGTGCTGACCCTGGCCGTGGTCCTGGTGGCCGAACGGGTTTACGGGCGCTTCTTCGGCAACAAGGAGCTGCGCCGTCTGCGGCGGGAGAACAAACGCCTTCAGGGCATCGTCCGTAAAAAGGATGAGTTGATCAAGAAATCACTGAAAGAGATGGAATCACGGGAGACCAGCCAATGAACGAACACATCGACCGGCTGAAGAAGTCGGTGACCCACGGCGCCGTGGGCGGCCTGGCCGGTTTCATCGTCGAGCGGGGCCTGGAAACAGCCACCGGCATGGACTTCGTCAACGGCGTCTTCGAGGTCGCCGGCGCCACCCTCGGCGTGGTCAACGCCAATCGCGACCTGATCAAGGTGGCCTACGACAGCGCCCGCCAGCTCACCGGCAAGGAACCGAAGGACCTGACCAACGACGAGTGGGAAGAGGTCCGCCGGAAATACCCCAAGGCCGTAGAGTACCTCGAACGGGCCCTGGCCCTGCAGTGAGTGGGGTGCACCGATGCCCGTGCCCGGCCTGACCTCCCTGGTCCTCGCCTGTTCCCGGCTGGCCTACCGACTGGCCGAGCAAAAGCGATGGCTGCCGGGCGGCGCCTACCACCGCATGTCCGTGGAGCGGCTGAGGAATGGCGACCTGGACGAGGCCGATCGTTTGAACCGTCTGGCCCTGGAGCGCAAGCCGGAACACGGCAAGGCCCTGGTGGTTCGCGACCTGATCGCCATGCGGCGGGACGCCTCAACGGCAGCGCTGGAACGGCGGATCGAGGAGGAACGAAGGCAGATCCACGTTTTGAAGGCCGAGTGCCGGGCCCGCCGCCTGCGGGTATCGGCCATCGAACGGCGTCGCCGGCGGAAGCGGTGGAGCGCCTGGCTGCTCGTGCCGCTGGCCGGGGCCGGCGCGCTGACCGCCGGATTCGTGACCGCCGGCGGGGGCTACCCCGCCTGGTGCCGCGTGGCGGCCGGCGTGGCCGGCGCCCTGCTGGTACTCGCACTGGTTCTCGGACGGTTCACCAAACGTGGCGTGGCGGAGGAACTGGACTATGAAGAGTGCCTGGCGGCGTTGAAGACGCTGTCCAGGGAAATCGTCGTTCGGCGGGAAAAGGCCGATACGCTCACACGTGAACTGAACGGCTTGCTCCGGATGCACGGGCCACACCCCCTGGGGATAACTGAATGACCGGGAGCAAAGGCAATGACCGCGACCCGCTGATCGGCATCGGCGGGATCAGCAAGCGTTACGGAGACCTGCAGGCCCTCGACCGGTTGACCATCGAGGTGCGCGCCGGAGAGATCTACGGTCTGCTGGGCCCCAACGGCGCAGGGAAGACAACCGCCCTCTCCTGCATCGCCGGCCTCTCCCGCCCGGACAGCGGCCGGATCACCGTGGCCGGCATCGACGTTGCCGAACGGCGACGGGAGGCCGCGTCCCGCATGGCCCTGATCCCTGACCGCCCCCACCTGCCCGACCGGCTCACCGTGCTGGAGACCGGGGAGTACGCCCTTGGGCTGCGAGGCGCCGGCACCCGGGAGGCCCGGCATCGCTTCACGCCCTGGCTCGAGCGCTTCGGCCTCGACGACCGGGGTGACACGCTGGTCTCCGCCCTCTCCCACGGCATGCGCCAAAAGGTGGTTTTCGCCGCCGCCCTGGCCGCGGACACCGAGGTCCTGGTGATCGACGAACCGATGGTGGGCCTCGACGTGCCGGCCCAGCGGCTGGTGCTCGACATTCTCGGGGAGCGGGTGGCCGAGGGCCGGGCGGTGCTGGTCACCACCCACACCCTGGCCGTCGCCCAGCGGCTCTGCACCCGGGTGGGCATCATCGACCATGGCCGGCTGCTCGACGAGGGCGAGCCGGAAGCGCTGCTCGCCGCCCGGGGGCGGCCGGACCTGGAAGAAGTCTTTCTCGACCTGCTGCGCGAAGGCCAGCAGGGTTGAAGCCCGGATGCCCCTTCCCTATACTGAATTTCCCGTTGCGGGGCATGGACTGTGCGAATCGACACTTTGATACACGGCAACGTATACGTCTGACAAAGGAGCCCGACCATGGCCGACAAATCGTTCAACGCCTTCGAGATGGCGCAGGCCCAGTTCGACCGGGTGGCCGACCTGCTCGACCTCGACCACTCCTCCCGGGAGCTGCTGCGCCAGCCGTTGCGCGAGTATCACTTCAGCATCCCCGTGCACATGGACGACGGTGCGGTGAACGTGTTCCGCGGTTTCCGCGTCCAGCATAACGACGCCCGCGGGCCCTGCAAGGGCGGCATCCGCTTCCACCCCCAGGAAACCGTGGACACGGTGCGGGCGTTGTCGATGTGGATGACCTGGAAGTGCGCCGTGGTGGACATTCCCCTCGGGGGTGGAAAGGGCGGCGTGATCTGTGACCCGCACAACCTGAGCCAGCGGGAACAGGAGCAGATCTGCCGCGGCTGGGTGCGGCAACTGGCGAAAAACGTCGGCCCGGTGGCCGACGTGCCTGCCCCGGACGTGATGACCAGCGGCCAGCACATGCTCTGGATGCTCGACGAGTTCGAAGCGATCCACGGCGGCAAGTTCCCCGGCTTCATCACCGGCAAGCCGGTGGGCATGGGCGGCTCGCTGGGGCGCACCGAAGCCACCGGTTACGGCGTGGTCTACACCGTGCGCGAAGCGCTCAAACAGCTGGGCGTCGACCCGACGAACACCACCGCCAGCGTCCAGGGCTTCGGCAACGTGGCGCAGTACGCCATTCAGCTCTACGACCAGCTGGGCGGCACCGTGGTCTGCGTCTCCAGCTGGGACCAGGGGGACCAGACGTCCTATTCCTTCCGCAAGGCCGACGGCATCGACCTCGAGGTGCTCAAGGGGATCACCGACCGTTTCGGCGGCATCGACAAGGACAAGGCCCGCGACCTGGGCTACGAGGTGCTGCCCGGCGAGGCCTGGCTGGAGCAGGATGCGGACATCCTCATTCCCGCCGCACTGGAAAACCAGATCACCGGGGAGAACGTGGCGAAGATCGGCGGCCGGGTCAAGGTCATCGCCGAGGGGGCCAACGGCCCCACCACCCCCGAGGCCGACCGGGTGATCGAGGAGCGCGGCATCTACCTCATTCCCGACTTCCTGGCCAACGCAGGCGGCGTGACCTGCAGCTACTTCGAGCAGGTGCAGTGCAACATGAACTACTACTGGGAAAAGGACGAGGTCCTGGAAAAGCTCGACCTGCAGATGACCGCGGCCTACAAGGCGGTGAGCGAACTGGCGGCCAAGCGAAAACTCTACACCCGTGACGCGGCCTACGTGATTTCCATCGGCCGGGTGGCCCAGGCCTGCCGCAACCGCGGCTGGGTCTAAGGCTGGCGGCCCGCCGGGGAGGGACGATGTGAACACACAGTTGAACTGCCTCCACCGCATGGAGGAGATCCTTGCCGACACCGATGCCCCGACGACCGACGTCTGTGGACGGCTGCTGCAGGTGCTCCCCGAAGGATGGAACCGCCCCGAAGACTGCGGCGTGTGCATCATCATCGAGGGCCAACGGTTCAACAGTCCCGACTTCGACCCGGCCAGCTGGTCAAAGACCGTAGACATCCTCGCCGAGGGTTCGGTCTGCGGCACGATCACCGTCAGCTACGGCGGCCATCCAGCCGACCCTTCCGTCGGGCCGATGACGACTGAGGAGTCCCGCCTGCTGAGCACGGTGGCCATGCGGCTGGGCCGTTACCTGACCCACAAGCGCACCCGTGGGATCAGGCGCGAGTTGGAGCAGGCCAGCCAGGGGCTCACCGACCGTACCACCGGCGAGTGGCGGGCAGTGCTCGAGATGAGCCGCCAGACCAACCGCCGCTTCTACCTCGGTCTGGCGCGAAAGATGCTCAATCATCTCAGCTGGAGCGGCGTGCCCGAAGCCGTGCAGCTGCTGCAGAAGCTGGGCATGTGCGCCCACGAATCAGAGGCCCAGGAGCTGCTCAAGGACTGGAACGTGCCCGGCGAGCTGAAGCGCCAGGCCGAGCTCTCCGAAGACCTCAGCGAAGTGGCCTTCGCCATCGCCGCCGCGCATCTCGAAGACGCCGAGATCCTCGCCTTGATCAGGCGCTGGATCCAGGAAAGCCAATTGGGATTCCTCGCCCGGACGGTGAACCGCCACCTCTCGCTGGCCGAGGTGGCCGACGCGCTGCAGCGCTACGAGTTCCTCTCCCCCGACGAGGGCGCCATCGAGCCGGCAAACAAGCGCGGCATCACCGTTGCCCTGATCCGCCGCTTTCTCGGCGACCAGCTGGAATACATCAACGTGGCCCAGCGCTACTTCGAGCCGCGCGATTTCCTGCCGCTGCTCAAACGGATCATCTTCAGCGGCGAGAGTCACGGCAAGCTGGGCGGCAAGGGCGCCGGCCTGCACCTGGCCGCACAGATCCTGCGCCGCGAGGCGAAGCAGAACGAGCTGTTGGCCAACGTCCGGCTGCCCAGAACCTGGCACATCACTTCCGACGTGGTGCTCAACTTCATGCACCACAATGGATTCGAAGAGGTGCTGGAGCAGAAGTACAAGGACATCAAACAGATCCGCCTGGAATACCCCCACATCGTCCAGGACTTCAAAAGCGGTCACTTCCCCCAGGAGATCGAGGCCGGGCTGGCCACGGCGCTGGACGACCTGGGCGACCGGCCGATCATCGTGCGCAGTTCGAGCCTGCTCGAAGACCGTCTTGGTTCGGCCTTCTCCGGCAAGTACAAGAGCCTCTTTCTCGCCAACCAGGGGAGCAAGGGCATGCGACTGGAGGCGCTGAAGGGCGCCGTGGCCGAGGTCTTCGCCTCGATTTTCAGCCCCGACCCCATCGAGTACCGGGTGGAGCGCGGCCTCATCGACTACGGCGAGGAGATGGGCGTGCTGATCCAGGAGGTGGTGGGCACCATGGTGGGTCGATACTTCCTGCCTTCCTACGCCGGCGTGGCCTTCAGCAACAACGAGTTCCGCTGGTCACCGCGGATCCGCCGCGAGGACGGCCTGTTGCGCCTGGTGCCCGGAATGGGCACCAGGGCGGTTGACCGCCTGGGCGACGATTACCCGGTGCTCGTGGCCCCGGGGCAGCCCGGTCTTCGAGCCAATGTGAGCATCGACGAGGTGCTGCGGTATTCGCCATCGAAAATCGACCTCATCGACCTGGGGACCAACCAGTTCATCACCGTCGAGCTCGACTCGTTCATCCGCGATCACGGGGACGAGTTGCCCGGCCTGAACCGCCTGGTCTCGGTCTACCGCGATGGACACCTGGACAAACCGATGGCCATGGAGGATCTGTCCGAATCCGACTGCGTGGTCACTTTCGACGGCCTGGTCACCGGTACCCCGTTCCTCAGACGGATGAAGGCGATCCTCGACACGCTGAAGGAGGCGCTGGGCTCACCGGTGGACATCGAGTTCGCCTCGGACGGCGAGGACTTCTACCTGTTGCAGTGCCGGCCGCAGAGCTACGCACAGGAGTGCCGGCCGGCTCCGCTTCCGCGCACGATCAGTCCCGGCCGGATCCTCTTCACCGCCCGCCGTCATGTCTCCAACGGCGCCGTCTCCAACATCACGCACCTGGTCTACGTCGACCCCCGGCGCTACGCCGAACTGGAGAGCGAGGAGGCGCTGGTGGCCGTGGGCCGAACGGTGAGCGCCCTGAACAAGGCGCTGCCCCGCCGGCAGTTCATCCTCATCGGCCCCGGCCGCTGGGGCAGCCGCGGAGACATCAAGCTGGGGGTCAGCGTCACCTACTCCGACATCAACAATACCGCGGCGCTGATCGAGGTGGCCTTCAAGAAGGGCAACTATGTCCCCGATCTCTCCTTCGGCACCCACTTCTTCCAGGACCTGGTGGAGGCAAACATCCACTACCTGCCGCTTTACCCCGATGACGATGAAGTGCGTTTTAACGAGGCCTTCTTCACCGACAGCGAGAACGTGCTGGCCAGTTTTGCCCCGGAGTTCGCCGAGCTGGCCGACACGGTGCGGGTCATCGACGTAGCCGCGGCACGGGAGGGGCAGACCCTCGATCTGCTGATGAACGGTGACCTCGATGAGGCGATGGCCATTTTCACCAGGCCGGGGTTCGACGAGGCGGCTGCTGCACCGGGGCAGGACACCGCCAACGGAGAAACCTGGGTCGACCGGCTGGCCGCCTGGCAGGCGGCGACCGCCCAGCGCATCGCCGAAACGGTGGACGCACAGCACTTCGGCATCGAAGCACTCTGGCACCGGCCCGACCCGGGCGGGGAAAACGAACGGATCGTGCTGCTGGCACAGTTCCGGGACGCCGGGTCGCTGCGTGACGAATTCCGCACCTGGCTCGACGGCTGGGATCAGGGCCTGCGGGACAGCTTCCGCCAGCTCACGGGCCACCGCCCTGAACGGGTCATCGAATCGCACTTCTTCTCCACCGAGGAGGCGCGGGGCGCCGAGGGCCGAGCCGCGGGTATCGGTGACGAAGAGCGACCGGCCCACTCACTGGCGCTCTCCGACAGCCGGGGGTGAGATGGCCGCTTTCGCCGCGCTGATCTGCGCCGACCTGCGATCCGCCCGAAACCGGCTGGTCCGCGGCAGCTGGGGTGAGCGGTTCGGCGCCCTTGCCGCCCTGATCGTGGTGGGGCTGTTCGCCTGGGGCTGCCGGCAGTTCTTCCTCCGCATCTTCGAAGGGATACTCCAGCTGCGCTCGGTGGAGTCGATGCTCCCCACGGAACTGATCGGCTCGCTCGAGGCCCTCACCGCCCGCTTGCTGGCCATGACCGCACTCACCGCCCTCTCCGCGCTCTTTGCCTCCTCGCTGGTCACCGGCCTCGCCGCCGCGGTGCAGGCCCGCGACCTGCCGCTGTTGCTGACCCAACCCTTGCCCCGCCTCTCGCTCTACGGCCACCGCCTGCTGCGCAGCACCCTGGCCGCCGGAGCACCGATCCTGCTCTTCCTGCTTCCCACGGCCCACGCCCTGGGCTCGGCCTGGGGTCACCCCTGGCAGGTGACCCTCTGTGCTGCTGCCACCGGCCTGCTGCTGACCACCGGTACCGCCGCGCTGGGGCTGTCCCTGGTGCTCGTTCTGCTCCGCGTCTTCCCCGCGGGGAAGACCGCGCAGACGATCACCTCGATCTCCACCCTGGGCCTGGCCGTGGTCATCGGTGCCGTTCGCGCGGTGCAACCGGAGCGGCTGTTCAGCCCGGCCAGCGGTGAGGATCTGCTCTCCGCCCTGAGCAGCCTCGAACTGCCGGCGCTCCATTTCTACCCCTCGTCCTGGATGACCGACTGCTGGATGGCCGTGGCCACCGACGCCCCGTTCGCCTCACCGGCCGGTCGGCTCTGCCTCTACTGCGCGGCTGCGGTAGCGCTCGGCGCCGCGTCCTTCGTCGCCCTGCACCGCCACGGGTGGACCAGGGCCAACGAGGCGCCGGCCCCGGCCCTTCCCGGCGCGGGCACGGCCCGTCGGCTGGGCCGCCGGCTCTGCGGCCTTCTCCCCCGGCCCCTGGCCGCCGTGGCCCGCCTGGAGCTTGCCGCGATCACCCGCGACGCCGGCCAGTGGACCCAGCTGGCCCTGCTCGCCGCGCTCTCCGGCCTCTACCTCTACAACATCAAGCTGATCCCCGGCGACCAGCGCATCGTGGGGCCACTGCTGGCACTGCTCAACGTGGGGGTGACGGGACTGGTGCTCAGCGCGGTGGCCCTCCGCCTTGGCCTGCCCTCGGTCTCCCGGGACGGTCCGTCCCGCTGGCTGCCGGAGACATCGCCGCTGGGCGCATTCCCCCGCCTGATGGCCAAGAGCCTGGTGGTGGGCGCCCCGCTGGTCCTGCTGGGAGGCGGGCTCACCGGCGCGGCAGCACTTCTCGTGCCCGCCCCCGCCGACCTCAAGCTCCACGCCGTGGCGGCGGTGGTGATGATGGGCCCGGCGCTGGCCGCCATGGCCGTGGGGGTGGGCGCCCGGTTCCCTCGCTACGACGCCGCCGACGTCTCCCAGGCCACGATCGGCTCGGGCGGCCTGCTCGGCTTCGCCCTGATGATGGGCTACACCGGTTTGATGACCGTGCTCTCCGCCCGCCCGGTCTTCAGCTGGTACCTCGCACGGATCGGGCTGGCCACCGGCGATTCCACGCTGCTTGCCGTATCGCTGGGGCTGCAGGCCGTCCTCACCCTGGTTCTCGCCGCCGGAGCTCTCTGGTGGGGGGCACGGTTCCTCGAAAAGCGTTGACGGCCGCGGGTTTTCGACACGGTTTATCGCTTTTCGTGCTTGGGATGAAACAGGTGACTGTTGCCTCTTCAACGATCGTCGACGCTGATCATCCACCCTTTTCCCACCGGCCGGAAATGCCGATAAGGGGGTATGATGAGAGACCTGCCGCTGTGGTATAGTTAGTGTTTTACCGGACTTTCCAGATGCGCCAGAACGACCGGATAAAACGTTCCCTGGTCAGGGAACTGGTGGAGGAGAATATCGAGGCCATCGAGCGGCGGCCCAGGGGTTCGCTGCGCCGACGGCGGCGCCACCAGCGCATCCGCTGGGGCTGGTGGCTGCTCAGCGGGGCGGCGGGCATGGCTGTCGGGGCGCTGCTCTTCTTCCTCGTCCTCGACTCCGGCGGGCGGCTCTACCGCCAATGGGCCGGCGGCGGGCAGGTGCAAACGGCAGCCGACGACGGTTCGGTGCTCGACACCCTCGGCGAGGTGGTGCTCCCGGCGGGATTCACCCGTCCGGAACCGCTGGAACCGACGGTGATTCCGCTGGCGGTGCGCCACATCGCCATCGACCCCGGCCACGGCGGCGAGGAGGAGGGCACGATCACTGGCACGGGCCTGATGGAGAAGGAGCTGACCCTCGACATCGCCAAACGGCTGAGACGGCTCCTGCTGGCATCGTCTTTCACGGTGACCATGACCCGCAGCCGGGACGAGGACGTGCAGTTGAAAGATCGGGCCCGCGTGGCCAACGCGGCCCGCGCGGACCTCTTCATCTCGATCCATGTCAACTGGATCCCGAACCGGCAGGTGCGCGGGGTGGAGACCTACTATCTCGGTCCCACGAACGACCCGCACCTGAACGAGCTGGCCGCGCTGGAGAACCGGGACTCGGGGTACTCGTTGGCCGACTACCGGCGGTTGCTCGACTCGATTTATGCAGACGCCCGCAGTGCCGAGTCACAGCGGCTGGCCGGCGCGGTGCAGCGTTCGCTGTTCAGCAGCCTGCGCCGCACCACGCCGGAGCTGAGTAACCGCGGCGTCAAGTGCGCACCGTTCGTGGTGCTGGTGGCCACGGAGATGCCGGCCATACTGGCCGAGGTTTCCTGTCTCTCCAACGAGCACGAAGCACGGCTGCTGGCCAGTCCGGCCTATCGTCAACAGATCGCCCGCGCCCTGTTCGAGGGGATACGGAATTACAGTGCACCGCCGGAGACCGCGAACCGCGGCGGCGGAAAAGGGAAGGAATCATGAGCAACGCGGAAGGTGACCTCTACATCGGTATCGACCTCGGAACGTCGAGGAGCGCCATCGCCACCTCCAACGGCCAGCGCCACGTGGTGGAGAGCTATGTCGGCTGGCCGCTTGACATGGTGGCGCGCAAGGTGGTCAAGCGCGACGTACTCATCGGCCGCGAGGCCCTGGACAACCGGATGATGCTCGACCTGCACCGGCCGCTGGAGCGGGGCCTGCTCAAGGAAGGCTCGGAGAAAGACCAGGCCGCGGTGCGGCAGTTGATGTCCCACCTGCTCGACCTGGCCGCCGTACGCGAGGTTCGCGACGGCGGCGCCAAGGTCCGTGCGGTGGTGGGTGTGCCCGCTGAGGCGCTCCGGGTGAACAAGGAGCACCTGCGCGAGGCGCTGCAGGGCCTGGTGGACGGGCTGATCATCGTTTCCGAGCCTTTTGCCGTGGCCTACGGCCTGGAGACCCTGCTTCATGCACTGGTCATCGACGTGGGGGCCGGCACCACCGACTTCTGCATGATGAACGGCCACTACCCCACCGACGAGGACCAGCGCACCCTGCCCAACGCCGGAGACTGGGTGGACGAACAGCTGGCCACCCTGCTCGCCGAGCGCAAGGCCGAGGTGAACGTCTCGATCCATACCGTGCGCCAGTGGAAGGAGCAGTGGAGCTTTGTCGGCGAAGCGGAAAAACCGCTCAAGGTCACCGTTCCGGTGTCCGGCAAGCCCACCGAGATCGATGTCACCGACGAGATGCGCCAGGCCTGCGAGGGGCTCATCGCCCCGGTGGCGGAAACGATGGTCGCCCTCATCGCCGCCGCGGAGACCGAATACCAGGAGAAGATCCGCCAGAACATCATCCTCGCCGGCGGCAGCTCGGCCATCCGCGGTTTCGCCCAGCGGCTGGAGCAGGAACTGGCCGAATACGGTGGGGGCAGGATCAAGGTGGTGGACGACCCGGTATTCGCCGGTTGCGACGGCGGCCTGGCCCTGGCCACCGACGCGCCCGGGGCAGACTGGGAGAAACTGACGACCTGACAGCGGAGACCACATGGACGATGATCTGACGAGAGCCGCCTGGGAGGGCATCAAGCTCTGCCGCCAGGGCTCCTGGAGCCAGGGCGTGACCCGCTTGACCAGAGTGGCCCGGGAGAAGCACCCGGAGACCAAGCTCCCCGGGCTGTTCTACAGCTACCTCGGCTACGGCATCGCCCTCTGCGAGCACCGGGTCCGCGAAGGCCTGGAGCTGTGCGAGAAGGCGGTGAAAGCCGGGTTCTACGAACCGGAGAACTTCCTCAACCTCTCGCGCGCCCACATGCTGCGCAAGAACCGCCGTGCGGCGGTGAAGGTACTGGGCAAAGGGCTCAGGGTCGACCCGAATCATGAGGGTCTGCTCAACCTGCAGAAAGAACTGGGGGTCCGGCGGAGCCCGGTACTGCCATTCCTTCCCCGCAACAGCACGTTCAACATCTTTCTGGGCAAGATGCGGCACAACCTGATGAAACGCCGCTAACCGCTCCCCGATCATCTGCCGGAGGATCCGTACCGTGAAGACCAGGCTGCACATCCTCGCCGTCCTGTTGCTCGCCAGCGTGATCGCGAAACCGCACGCCGTCGCCTGCACCAACTTCCTCGTCACCAAAGGGGCCTCGGCCGACGGGTCGGTGATCATCACCTATACCTGTGACGGGGAGTTCCACCCGCGGATGCGCTACCTGCCCGCCGAGGACCACGAGGGAGAGGATGCGTTCGAGGAACTGACCCACTGGACCGGCGAGGTGGTGGGCAAGATCAGGCAGGTGCCCCACACCTATGCCGTGGTGCAGTTGATGAACGAGCACCAGGTGGCCATCGGCGAAACCACCTGGGACGGACGCGAGGAACTGCACAACCCCGACGGCATGCTGCACTACTGGATGCTGATGCGGCTGGCCCTGCAGCGGGCGAAGACCGCCCGGGAGGCCATCGAGACCATGGGCGCCCTGGTCGCCGCGTACGGCTACCGCAGCACCGGCGAGTCGATGGTCATCGCCGATCCGGACGAGGCCTGGATCATGGAGATCGTCGGCCCGGGCAAGGGGGGCACCGGCGCCATCTGGGTGGCACTGAAAGTGCCCGACGGCAGTGTCTGCGCCTACGCCAACAAGTCGCGCATCGGCGCCTTCCCCCTCGACGACCCCGAGAACTGCCTCTACTCGCCCGACGTGATCTCCTTCGCCGTGGAGCAGGGCTACTATGACCCGGAGAGCGGTGTCCCCTTCAGTTTCCGCGATGCCTACTGCCCGGCCTCGCCGCAGAAAATCGGCTACACCTCCACCCGGGTCTGGAGCCTCTACAACCGCTGCGCCCCCTCGCTGGGGCTCACCGCCGACTACAGCCGAGCCGCCGCCGGCGCCGCGCACTACCCGCTCTGGATCACCCCGGACGAGAAGCTGACCATGGCCGACGTCTTCGACCTGATGCGCGATCACTATGAGGGCACAGCGCTGGACATGACCAAAGGCGTGGACGCCGGGCCTTTCGGCACGCCCAACCGCTGGCGGCCGATGACCTTCACCGTGGACGACGAACTCTACTCCTGGGAACGGCCCATCTCCACCCAGCAGACCGGCTTCTCCATCGTGGCCCAGAGCCGTTCCTGGCTGCCCGACCCGGTGGGCGGCGTGCTCTGGTACGGGGTGGACGACACCGACGGCACCTGCTACGTGCCGATGTACTGCGGCATCGACCAGGCGCCGGAGGCCTTCACCCGGGGCAGCTTCGAGCGCTTCTCCTGGGACTCGGCCTGGTGGATCTTCAATCTCGTGGCCAACTACGCCAACCTCAAGTACGCCTACATGATCGAGGACATCCGTGAAGTGCAGTCGGCGCTGGAGGGCCGCTTCCTGGCCCAGCAGCCGGCGGTGGACGCCACGGCGCTGGCCCTGCACAGGACCGACCCGGCGCTGATGACCCGTTACCTCACCGACTACTCGGCAAGCTGTTCCGACCAGACGGTGAAGAGCTGGCAGAACCTGGCCGAGCACCTGATCACCAAGTACAACGACGGCTACGTGAGAAACGAAAAGGGCCGGCCGGAAGAGGTGGGCTACCCGGAAGACTGGCTGCGTCACGTGCTCGAACTGCGCCCGGAACAGTTCAAGCTGGACAACCGGGGCAAGGCCGTGGAGACGGAACTCTCATATTGAGGCTACGGTGCCCTGCGTAAGAGAAGCTTGACGGATTCATTGTCGGCATAGTCAAGAGCGGTTTTCCCTTCGTCGTTTTCGATCGAAGGGTCAGCGCCGTGCTCCAGCAGCAGCTCGACCATGGCCGTATTCCCCTCATCCGCGGCCATCATCAGCGCTGTGATGCGATTCCCTTCCGGGCGCGTGGCATTGACCGGTGATCCGGCGGCCAGCATCTTTCGCACCAGCTCGATATCCTCGGTCCGCACCGCCGCCATCAGCAGCGTGTATCCCGATTTCGTGACCACCGGTGCGGCGGTGCCGGCTTCGATCAACCTCCGGGCGACCTCCAGATGGCCCTTGCGCATGGCGAGGAACAGCGGGACTTGACCGGCATGGTTCCTGGTGTTGACGTCGGCCCCGTTGGCCAGCAGCAGTTCAACCATCTCCAGGTCACCCCGTTCAGCGGTCACATGCAGCGGGGTACGCTGCAACGTCATGTTCACGTCCTCACCCTCTTCGATCAGGCGCTCGGCCACCCCGGAGGCGCCATGCTCGGCGGCGGCAATCAGGTCCCACGGATCGGCGTTCTTGAACTCCGACAACCCGAACGACAGGAGGTAGATGATCGTGGCCAGAAGAACCATGACCATGTAGCCGGAAAAGGCCAGCCCGTAAGCGATGCAGACCTTGACCACGGTCAACGCCCGGCCGCCGAAAAACCTCACGGCGGCATAGCAGAGGTAGAGCATGCTCAACGGAATCGCCCAGATCGGATTGACGTCGAACAGCTTCGACATCGGCAGCAGGACCACGGCGAACAACGTCGTATGACCGGTTGTGTAGAGAGCGAAAACGGTCATCTCGGCCAGGTTAAAACCTGACCGGCGGAACAGTCCCCGGAGAAAGACGGCGAACGGAACCAGGATCCCCAGGGAGACATACAGCAGGTGCTGGAAAACGAATTCCTGCATTCCATTAATGAATTCGAGCTGACCAGGCTTCAAGTTCGGATTGGCGAGGTTGCCCTCCGTAACCCAGTCCTGGAATCCCACCAGGTTCTGGATCACGACGCTGATTGCCGTGGCCACGAGCAGGTAGGCGAAGGGGTTGGCGTAAAGGAGCCGCTCCCCTTCGACGTAGCGTCGGATCATCCGGCCGGGTTCGGTGAACAGTTCCCTGGCCGTGCAGAGCCAGCCGCGTTCAAGGCTGAAGAATTTGGTGAGCAGGTCGACGGCAATGGCGCGAAGGGTCAGGCGGGAAGCGGAACTCACGGCGCCGACTTCCTCATTGGCCGATTCGACTGGGGAATCGTGGTCGGTCATCTGTCGCCTTGCATGCGCGCTGGTCACGTGCCGCGGACCAGTTCGCGCCCCCGGTCAGCCACCGCCTCGGCGGTGATATTGAAGTGTTCGTAGAGCTGGTCCTGGGGTGCGCTGGCGCCGAAGCCATTCATGCCCACCGCGACACCGTCGAGGCCGATGTAGCGCTCCCACCCGATGCGGCTCCCTGCTTCGACAGAGACCCGGGCCCGCACCGACGAGGGCAGCAGTTCCTCATGGTACGCCCGGTCCTGCTTCTCGAACAGCTCCCAGCTGGGCATGGAGACCACCCGCACCTCGATTCCCTCGCCGGCCAGGATCTGCCCTGCTTCCAGGGCCAGGCAGGTCTCCGAACCGGTGCCGATGATGATCAGTTCGGGCTCACCCGCCCCCGACTCCCAGAGCAGGTAGGCCCCGCGCCGCACGCCGGAGGCCGGCCGGCAGACCGTGCGGTCGATTACCGGCACCTTTTGCCGGGTGAAGATCAGCGCCGTGGGGCCGTCAGTGTTCTCCAGGGCCAGGCACCAGGCCTCGGGCACTTCGGTGGCGTCGGCCGGGCGGATCATCGTCATGTTGGGGATGGCGCGCAGGTTCATCAGGTGCTCGATGGGCTGGTGCGTCGGCCCGTCCTCGCCCACGCCGATGCTGTCATGGGTAAAGACGTAAACCACCTGGATACCCATCAGGGCGGCAAGGCGCATCGGCGGCCGCATGTAGTCGGAGAAGGCGAGGAAGGTGGCGGTGTAAGGGATCACCCCGCCGTGCAGGGCCATGCCGCCGGCGATGGCGCCCATGGCGTGCTCGCGGACACCGAAGTGCAGGTTGTGCCCCATGAACTGGCGCCAGCCGAAATCCCCCGCCCCCTCGATAATCGTCTTGGTGCTCGGCGAGAGGTCGGCGGACCCGCCGATCAACGCGTGGACCTTCGGGGCCAGGGAAGCGAGCACGGTGCCCGATGCGATGCGCGTGGCCATCGGCCCGGAGTCAGGGGAGAAGAGTTCGTCGAGGCCCACGTCCCAGCCGCGCACCAGCTCGCCGCGCAGCAGGGCCTCCAGCTGGGCCGCGTCCTCGGGAAACTCGTCACGATAGGCCTGCAGGCGGGTGTTCCAGCTGTCTTCCGCTTCCTGCCCCCGCTCCACGGCCAGGCCCATGTGCTCGCGCACGTCGTCCGGCACGTGAAAGTCGGGTTCCACCGGCCAGCCGAGATTCTCCTTGGCCCAACGCACCTCCTCCTCGCCCAGCGGCGACCCGTGCACCTTGGCCGTGCCGCCCCGACGGCTGCCGAAACCGATCACCGTCTCGCAGATGACCAGCGAGGGGCGCTCCACGTCGCCGCGGGCCTGGCGGATCGCCGCCTCCACCGCGTCGGCGTCGTGGCCGTTCACCGGCCCCACCACCTGCCAGCCGTAGGCCCGGAAACGGCGGGCCACGTTCTCGCGGAAGGTGATGTCGATGGAGCCCTCGATCTGGATGTGGTTGTCGTCGTAGACCGCAATCAGCTTGCCCAGGCCGAGCGTGCCGGCAAGACTGGCCGCCTCGGAGGTGATGCCCTCCTGCATCGCTCCGTCGGAGACGATGGCATAGGTGAAGTGGTCGATGATCGAGTTGCCCGGGCGGTTGTAGTGTGCGGCGAGCCAGCGCTCAACCACCGCCATGCCCACGGCGTGGGCGATGCCCTGGCCCAGCGGACCGGTGGTCATCTCCACCCCGGGGGTGAGGCCGTATTCCGGGTGGCCCGGCGTACGGCTGCCCAGTTGGCGGAAGTTCTGGAGCTCCTTCATCGGCAGGTCGTAGCCGCAGAGGTGCAGCACGGCGTAGAGCATCATCGAGGCGTGGCCCGGAGAGAGCACGAAGCGGTCACGGTCGGCCCACCAGGGGTTGGCCGGGTTGTGCTTGAGAAAGCGGTCGAAAATCACGTAGGCCAGGGTAGCCGCGCCCATGGGTGTGCCCGGATGCCCCGATTTCGCCTTCTGGATCGCGTCCACGGCCAGGAATCGGAGGGTGTTCACACAGTCGTCGACCAGCTTTTCCTTCTTCGCGTCCATCGCTGCTTGTTCCTCGTTGGTGCCGTACAGGTACGCGTTTCGGCGGGAGCCGAACCGGCCCTCGCCCCTGCCAGGGAGGAATTCATGATGACACGATTTGCGTTCGGTGTAAATTCGGTTGTCAGGGAGGATCAGAATCCTTCGAAATCGCTGATATCGAGAAGGGTTTTCCGGGTCAGGCCGGGGGGGACCTCGTAGGTTCCGGGCGGGGCCTGCTTTTCGGTGATTTCCTTCACCTCGTTGACAATCTTTTCGTTGCGCAGGAACTCGCCCTTGTCCCACTCCAGACCGAGCTGCAGGCCCCGGATCCGCTCCAGCTCGTCGCGGGTCGCCCGGTCGCGGTTATGCAGCAGCCGCCAGCTGAGCAGGTACTCGTCGAAAAGGTCGAGGTCCACCGTCGTCTCGGTGGTGGCCCAGACCTTCATCTCTCGCGGGTTCACCGCGCCGCCATCCCTGTAGTCCCAGAACGCGCAGAGATACTCGGCGCATTTCCGGCCGGCGATCTCTCGGCCGGCTTCCCGGGATTCTACTTCACAGCCCATGCGGCGGCCGGCGTACCACCGTTTCAACTCATCGGAGAAAACGGTCTCCGGGGCCACGGGCAGGGGGATCTCAACATATGACCGGTCACGGAGGTTGATGTAGTAGAAAAAGCCCCGCACCCTGTCGAGGATCATCTTTCGACCCTCCTCGGCCACCGCCACCCGGCCATTGCCGATCCAGGATTCGCTGCCGGCCACCCGCTCCTCCCCTGTCTGGAAGCCGAAGAGGAAGTACTGGTGGCTGGTCTCATCAACGATGCAGGTGTCGGCCTGCGCCACCACCGGGGCGAAGAGCAAGGCGAGGACCAGGATCAGGGGTTTCATCGGTCAACCTCCTCGAAAAATGACGGCAAAGGCTTTCGGGACGCGATGCCATCCCGGGCTGTAAGGTCTATACGGCTCGAGCCCCCTCATTGTTCGGCCCGGCCGCCTTGCACGCGGCCCCGGGTTGGACTAAATTCAACGTTCCGTCCTGCTGACGGCGGCCGGCGACCGCGCCGCCGCAGCCGGCGCATCCTGGGGACCAGCAATGACTTCACTCGAACCGGCCGGCACTGCGGGCCGCCGCATCCTGCACGTGCTCAGCCAGCGCCCCTCGCTCACCGGCAGCGGCATCACCCTCGACGCCCTGGTGCGCCTGGCCGGGGAAACCGGCTGGGAGCAGCAGGTCGTGGCCGGCGTGCCGGCCGGGGCCCCGGTCGCCGGCGTGGGCGGGCTCGCGCCCGAAGCCGTCCACACCGTCACCTTTGCCGGTACCGATCCCGGCCTTCCCTCCGACCTGCCCTTCCCGGTGCCGGGGATGAGCGACGTGATGCCCTACCGCAGCAGTGTCTGGTCAAGGCTGACCACCACTGAGGTGGATGCGTACTGCCACGCCTGGCAGGAGCGGCTGGCCCGGGTGGTGGAGGAGTTCCGGCCCGACGTGATCCACGCCCACCATGCCTGGCTGGTCAGTTCGCTGGTCCGGGACGTGGCCCCCGGCGTCCCGCTGGCCATCCACACCCACGGCACCGGTCTGCGCCAGATGGTCCTCTGCCCCGGCCTGGCCGGCCGGGCACGACAGGGGTGTTCCCGGGCGGACCGCCTCCTCGTCCTGCACGGCGAGCACGCCCGGGCCTACGGTGAAGCGCTGGGGATGGAACCGTCGCGGCTCACCGTGGTGGGCGCGGGCTACCGTGAGGAGCTCTTCAACACCGGCGGCGCTGACCAGCGGCAACCGCTGGCGCTGCTCTACGCCGGCAAGCTGAGCCGGGCCAAGGGGCTGCCCTCGCTGCTCGACGCGGCGCAATCGCTGGCCGCTGCCCTGCCCGGACTGGTGCTGCACGTGGCCGGTGGCGGCGACGGCGAAGAAGCCGACCAGCTGCGGCAGCGGATCGAGGAGATGGCCCCGCTGGTGACCTTCCACGGCCGCCTGGACCAGCAGCAGCTGGCCGCGCTGATGCGCCGCTCGTCCATTTTCGTGCTGCCGTCGTTCTACGAGGGCCTGCCCCTGGTGCTGGTGGAGGCCCTGGCCAGCGGCTGCCGGCTGGTGGCCACCGCCCTGCCCAGCGTGGTGGAGGAACTGGCCCCGCGGATGGGCCGGCACCTGGACCTGGTGCCCCTGCCCCGGCTGGTGAAGGCCGACCAGCCGGTGGCGGAAGACCTGCCGGCGTTCACCGCAAACCTGGCCGAATCGATCCGGCGCTCGCTGGCTGGGGCCGGGGAAACCGGTTCGGCAGACCCGGACCTGCTGGAGTCGTTCACCTGGCGGGCGGTGTTCCGCCGGGTGGAACAGGCCTGGGCCGAAATCAGCGGTTGAAGCCCTTCCACCTGCCTTCTATACTCATGGACTGAATCGATCGATCACACAACAGGGAGCTGCCGATGAAGATCAGCAAATACATGTCGAGCCGCCTGGTGACCACCACAAAGGAGACCACGGTCAAACAGGCCTTCCTCACCATGAAGACCAACCGCGTGCGCCACCTGCCGGTGGTGGAGGGCGACAGCCTGGTGGGCATCATCAGCGACCGCGACCTGCGCCGGCCCCGCTGGGTGGACGCCATGGACGACGACTGGACCGCTTACTACCAGATCAACGACGAGACCACCGTGGAATCGGTGATGACCAGCAACCCCGAGGTGGTCCACACCTACGAGCGAATCTTCCGTGCGGTGGAGATCTTCCGCGAGCAGCGCTACGGCGCCCTGCCGGTGCTGAACAAGAACGACGAGCTGGCCGGCATCATCTCGCCCCACGACCTGCTCGGCGCCCTGGAGGAGCTGCTGCAGAAAGACCGGGGGAAGTGAGATGGACGCACGCGGCGACGAGTTCCTGACCCTGATCCGCCTCGATGCCGGCGACCGGATCATCGAATCGCTGACCGGCTATCTCGCCGGACCGGGCAGCACCGTCCGCTCCGGCTTCTTCAGCGGCATCGGCGCCGCCCGTGACTGCGAGATCGGTTATTACGATCTGGAGAGCGGCACCTATCGCACCCGGCTGGTGGAGGAAAGCTGCGAGATCGTCTCCCTCACCGGAAACATCGCCCGCATCGACGACGAGCCGGTGATCCACGCCCACGTCGCCCTGGGGCTTCCCGATTTCAGCATCCTGGGCGGACACCTGGTGGAAGGCACGATCAGCGTCACCGGCGAAATCTGGATCCACGGTGCCTCGCTTGGCGTCACCCGAAGCTCCGGGGACTTTCCCGGCCTGAAATTGACCCGCTTCACTGACTGAGAGGGAGAACGAGATGCCTGGGACCACGAATTGCTGCCGAGTCCTGTTCGCCGCCGCCATGCTGGCCCTGCTGTTCACGACCCTGCCGGCGGCCGCGGATGACGAATCCGAGTACCGCCTTCCCTCAACCACACTGGTGGAGATGGTGGACGCACCGCCCACGCCACTGGTCTCGGTGGCCCCGGGCGACCAGTGGATGCTGCTGCTCCAGCAGCCGAACCTGCCGCCCATCGCAGAACTCGCCGAACGGGAACTGCGCCTGGCCGGCCTGCGCATCAAACCGCAGGTCAACGGACCGAGCCGTACCCGGCCCTACGTCGGCCTCGAATTGCTGCGCATTGCGGACCAGAAGCGGGTGCCGGTGATCGGTCTGCCCGGCACACCGCGCATCGAGAGCGTCCGCTGGTCCCCTGATGGGGCGCATTTCTGTTTCACGCACACCGCGGCCACCGGCATCGAGCTCTGGGTCGTGGAGACCGCCTCCGGCATGGCCCGGCGTCTCACCGGCCCGGTGCTCAACAACGCTGCGAGAACGCCCCCGGCATGGGTCGACAATAACACCCTGGCCTGCACCCTGGTCCCCGAGGATCGCAAGGCGGAACCGGCGCCGCCCACGGTGCCATCCGGCCCGGACCTGCGGGAAAACCTCGGCACAACATCACCGAACCGCACGTACCAGGACCTGCTGAAGAGCCCTCATGACGAAGCGCTCTTCGAGCACTATTGCACCTCCCGCCTGGCCCTGGTCAGCCTTGACGGCACACAGAACACCATCGGCACACCGGAAATCATCTGGGGCTTCGATCCCTCCCCCGACGGCAGCTACATCATCGTGAACACCCTGCACCGGCCCTGGTCCTACCTCGTGCCCGCCAGCCGTTTTCCCCAGCGGCTGGAAATCCGGGATCGTGACGGTTCACCAGTGCACCTGGTGGCCGACAAGCCGCTGCAGGAAAGCATCCCCATCGCCTTCGGCTCGGTGGCCACCGGCCCGCGCGAGCTCGGCTGGCGCAACGACAAACCGGCCACCGCCGTCTGGGTCGAGGCGCTGGACGGCGGCGATGCCGGCGCCGAGGCCGAACACCGCGACCGGGTCTTTACCCTGGACGCACCCTTCGACGGCGACCCCCAGCCACTGCTCACCACCGACCTCCGGTTCGGCGGCATCACCTGGGGCAATGACGAGTTGGCCCTGGCCTTCGAGTGGTGGTGGAAAACGAGGCAAATTCGCGTCTGGCGGCTGCAGCCCGGCAACACCGCCGAAGAACCGGTGCTGGTCAACGAGCGTTCCTTCGAAGACCGTTACGCCGACCCGGGCGACCCGGTGACGAAAAGAAACGCCATGGGCCGGCGTGTGCTGCTCACCGGGAACGACAACCGGTCCCTCTACCTGCTCGGCGACGGCGCCTCACCCGAGGGCGACCGGCCCTTTCTCGATGTCCTCGATATGGAGACAATGAAAACCGAGCGGAAATTCCACTCCCAGGCACCGTACTACGAGCGGCCGGTGACCCTGCTCGGCGGTGAACTCAATGCCGTGCTCACCCGCCGCGAGTCGGTGGAGGAACCGCCGAACTACTTCGTCCGCGACCTGGTCAACGGTGCACTGCGCCAGGTAACCGAGTTCCCCCACCCCACGCCGCAGCTCGTGGGACTGACCAAGGAACAGATCCGCTACGAACGGGACGACGGGGTGATGCTCACCGCCACGCTCTACCTGCCGCCGGGCTACGACAAGGAGCAGCAGGGGCCGTTGCCCCTGCTCATGTGGGCCTACCCCCAGGAGTACAAGAGCGCCGATGCCGCCGGTCAGGTCACCGACTCGCCCTACCGGTTCTCCCGGGTGGGCTGGTGGTCGCCGCTCCTCTTCCTCGCCGCGGGCTACGCCGTGCTCGACGACCCGGCCATGCCCATCGTCGGCGAGGGGGCAGAGGAGCCCAATGACACCTTCGTCGCCCAGCTGGTGGCCAGCGCGCAAGCCGCGGCCGACGAGGTGGTGGGCCGCGGGGTCACCGACAGCCACCGCCTGGCCGTGGGCGGCCACTCCTACGGTGCGTTCATGACCGCGAACCTGCTGGCGCACAGCGACATCTACGCCGCGGGCATCGCCCGCAGCGGGGCGTACAACCGCACGCTGACCCCCTTCGGATTCCAGTCCGAGGAGCGGTCGCTCTGGGAAGCCCCCGATGTCTACTTCGCCATGAGCCCCTTCATGCACGCGGAGAAGGTCAACGAGCCGATCCTGCTCATCCACGGCGAGGCGGACAACAACTCGGGCACCTTCCCCATGCAGAGCGAACGCTACTACAATGCCCTCAAAGGCCACGGCGCCACGGCCCGGCTCTGCTTCCTGCCCCACGAAAGCCATGGCTACCGGGCGCGGGAATCGGTACTGCACATGCTCTGGGAGACCGAACAGTGGCTCGACACCTACGTCAAGAGCGCCGAGCCGCAGGCTGAAACGGTGCAGGAATAAGACTAGCCCCAGAACGCAGAACGGGGACGTAGATAAAACTATAACTACGGGATGTAGCTCGTACGTTTTAGTTTTTATCTACGTCCCCGTTTCTGTATATGTCACTGGGCCAGGCTGAACTTCACTTCCAGCGGCGGCTTGTCCCGAAGGTTCTTCACCACCATGGTCAGACCGCCCTTCATCCTGGGCCAGTCCTCGATCTCGTAGTAAAGGATGTCCACCATCCGCGTGTTCGGCGGCATGTCGAAGCGGTCGAAGACGATGCGGTTGGAGTTGTTGGGGTAGAAGTTGGCAACGATGTTGTCGTTGACCCCCATCCCGGAATTGAGCAGCCCGATGAATTCGGTGGTGTTGGCCAGTTCGTAATCGAAGTTGACCCGATTGTAGATCGACCTGATCTCGCCGGGGGCCACCGGCAGATGCTCGATACCGTATTCATCGCGGATAACGAAATTGGCCGCGTCGATGCTGATCACCTCCGCTGAGCGATTGCGGACGAGGATCTGCAAGGGCAGCACTGAATCGGAACGGCTGTGCCGGGAGATCTTGGTGCCCACCACCACGCTGACATTCTCGTCTGTGTTGACCCAGGCGAAGGGGTTCAATTTCTTGCCGTCAGCGGAATAGTGGGGATCGGACGACATCTTGACGATGCAGCCGCTGCTGACCAGGACGGTGGTCGCCAGCAACACGACCGCCAGGGCTGTTCTCCATTTCATGCGCTTCGCTCCCTTCATTTGCCTGCGGTTTTCCGTTGTCCCCAAAAGTATACAACACTCCACAGGCCGGGGATGCACTTCACCCCGGTCCGCAAAAATGGTTCGCGGATCTGTCGTGGTTTGAGGTCCGGGCGTGGCCTACTTCTGGCCGTGGTGCCCCGGCATGTACTGGGCCCTCTTCTGCTTGCGCCGTGGTCTGCCCACGAATGAGCGACCACCGAGCATCTCGTCCAGGGCCTCCCGTTCCTGCCGGCGCGCCTTGCGACGCTCTTCGCGAACAGCCTTCAGCCGTTCGCGCCCCCGCCGGGTGCTTTCCGACACGGACATCTGCGCCATGGCCCACCTCCTCCTTCTCCGGAGCCGCCGCTGACCGGCTCATTCCGGCCCCGGGGTCGAAAGATTCCAGATGGAATTGGTCTACTTTAGATGTAGGTCCCGGTCCCAACGAAGTCAAGGCCTGATTTCGGTCGCCTTCGCGGTGTTCTCGTTGACGGACACGCCCTGAAACTCTTACAATTCTCAACGATTATCACTACCCGATCACCGCCAGCACCGTCCCCCGCGAGGAGATGCCGTGGCCCAGGGCCTGATGGAGAAGATCGTCAACGTCAAGCGCAAGGAGTGGCGCCTGCTCTCCTGGCTGTTGCTCTTCTTTTTCTTCGAAAGCATCGGCACCGAAATCATGGATATCCTGGCCGTCTCCACCTTCCTCAAGGAGGCGGGCATCAGGAACCTGCCGCTGGTCTACATCTTCGACGAGGTGCTGCTGGCCTTCTTCCTCGTGCTCTACGGCATGGTGGTGGACCGCTTCGACCGGGCAAAGTTTGTCAACTACCTGCAGATCGGCTTCGCCGCCGCGCTGATCATGCTCTTCGCCGCGATCAAGGCCGGGGCCCCGGCCGCGGTGATCTCGGTGCTCATCTACGTGCTCAAATCATTGATCATCAGCGTACTCGAAGAAGCGTTCTGGCTGATGAACGACGACCTCTACGACGTGCAGGAGGCCAAGCGGCTCTATCCGATCATCAACCTCGGCGGCGTGGCTGGCGGCATGGTGGGCGGCGCACTGGTGGCCACGCTGCTCACCACCCTCGTGGAAGACACGAACAACCTGATCCCCATCGCCCCGGTGATGCTCATTGCCGGCGTGGTCTTCATCCACCTCGCCCGGCGCCGGGCACTGAAGGAAGGCCGGCTGGAGGGTGCGCCCGAGGCGGCGAAAACAGCCGGGCCCGGGACCGCCCCTGCACAAAAGAAGAAGAAAAAGAAGAAGGTGCCTCTGCGTGACGGCCTGCGCTTCATCCGCGAGACACCACTGTTCAAGTTCATCCTGATCATTTTCGTGCTCATGGGGGTGGTGGCCCCGCTGGGCGACTGGATGTTCGCCGCGGTGGCCGACACCGTCTTCGAGGACAAGAAATCCTATGCCACCTTCCTCTCGATCTACAAGACCAGCCTGACCCTGGTGGTCTTTATCGCACAGCTCTTCCTCTCCTCGAAGATCCTCACCCGGCTGGGACTCACCCGGGCCGGCCTGTTCAGCCCGGTGAACAACGTGCTCAAATTCGGCGTGCTGCTGGGCTGGTTCAAGCTCGGACCGGTGATCTACGCCCAGGGCTCGAAGAAGCTGCTGGAAAAGGTTGTGACCAAGCCGGCCCAGCGAGTGCTCTTCGGCTTGGCCCCGCGGGAGAACAAGGGTCGGATCAAGATCTTCATCAAGACGATGAAGGGCAACGCGGCCATCGCCACGCTGCTGCTGCTCTTTGCCGTGCTGCACCTGCTGCCCATCGACCTCGCCGTGCCGGACAACCGCCTGCTGGTGGCCCGGGGCGTGGCAGCGGTCTGCCTGGTCCTTTCAGTGATCTGGCTGGTCACCGCGATGAAGCTGAAATCGACCTTCACGTCGAGCCTGATGGACATCCTGCAGAAGGAGGAGATCGACTTCGCCGCGCTGGAACGCGAGGACTTCCGCAGTTTCCTTGACCAGAAGTCAGTGGACTTCCTGCTGGCCAACCTGGAAAAGGGGGACGACAAGCGGGCGGTCTTCATTGCCGGATTGCTCGAGGAGATCGCTGACGAGCGGGTGCTGGACCAGGTGGTCCGTCTCTATCCCGAGAAGTCAGTAGCGGTGCAGGTGGCGCTGGTGCGCCTGGTGGGCCGGGTGGGCGGGGCCAGGGCGCGCTCGGCGCTGCAGCAGCTCTCACGGAGTTCAAAACCCGAGGTGCGGGCCGAAGCGGTGGCCGCCCTGGGCGCGGACCCGGAGACCGACGCCGCTGCCGAGATCGTGCCGCTGCTCAATGACCCGGACGAGGCGGTGCAGAGCGCGGCAGCCCAGGTGGTGCTCCGCTCCGCCGACATGGAGCTGCGCCGGAGAGGGCTGGCCGTGCTCCAGGGCATGCTGCGCTCGGACAAGCGCGAGGCGAGGCTGCGAGGTATCTTCCTCCTCGGCGAACTGGGGGTGAAGAAAAACAAGCATCTGCTCGAGGGCGCGATTGTCGACCCCGACCCCGAAGTTCGCCTGGCCTCCCTCGAGGCGCTGGGCAAGCTGGTGGAACCGGGCGAGGACGCCCGTTTCCTGCCCGAGATGGAACGTCTGCTCATCGACGAGAATCCCGAGATCAGGCTGGCCGCCGCGGCCCTCACCCGCATCGTGGGAGGTGCACAGGCCGTGCGCCTGCTCGAAGGATGCCTCGACCAGAGGGGGTACAAGCTGCGGCGCCTCGCCGTGGAAGGATTGGCCGAGCTGGGCGAGGAAGGGCGCATGGCCCTGGTGCGCGCGGTGGGCGATGCGGCCGTGGGCCTGGAGACCCGTGAGCTCGCCCTGCAGACGGTGCGCACGAGCGGCTGGGGCGAAGAGGAGATGCGCACGAACTTCGTGCCCCTGGCCGAAAAGGAACTGCGCGATGTCTACTTGAGAACCTTCGAGCGTCGGGCCCTCAAACGGCTTGGGGAGCAGAACGAGTCGGTACGCCTGCTGCTGCGGACCCTCGACGATTTGGACGAGGAAGCATCGGCGCTGTGCATTTCGATCATCACCACCATGGCCAACCCGGAGAAGATCAAGCTGATCCGCAAGGCGTTGGCCAGCGGCACCCGGCAGACCCGGGCCAATGTGCTCGAACTGCTGGAAAGCGCGTCGGAAAGGAACCTCTTCAACCTGCTGATGCCCCTGTTGGACAACGTACCAGCGGAGCAGCTCCGTGAATTGGCACAGAAGCAGTTCCAGGCCGCCGAGCCCGAACCGGAAACAGTGATGCGCGCCCTGATCAGTTCGCGCAACGTCACCATGCGCCTGGCCGCGATCTACGCGGTGGGCGAACTGGGCCTGACGGGCCTGGCCGACGAGCTCCGGCGACTGGACGAAGACCCGTTTGCCGGGGAGAACCTCAAGGCAGAAGTGGCACGGGCACTCAGAGCACTGGAGCGCCGTTGATTTTCAGGTCGGCGGATGGTAGCATTTGATCCTGCGTTAAAACTATTTTTCAGTTTATGGCGACCCGGTGAAGGGTCCGGATCAAGCCTCATCCAGTCACGATCCGTCGGGAGAAGCGCAGCTCATGGTGAACATCAGGTATTACGATTTCCGTGATCTCTTCCTCGCCCCGCGTGTCGGCCTTTCGGGCAAGAAGATCTGGGTCGCCTTCTGCGGGCTGCTGCTGGCCCACCTGGGCTACGCGGTCTTCACGTACCTCGCCCGCATCGCTACCGGAATGACGCTCGGCGGCATCTGGTCCACCCAGGGGCTCTGGCCGGTACCGGCCTTTTTCCAGTACACCTGGGCCGGATGGACGCTTCAGCTGATCGGGCTGGGCTTTGCCGGTATCGTGCTGCTGCTGGCGGCCGCGGCGGTGTGCAACATGGCCTGCCAGCAATTCAAGGGGGATGACTTCTACTCCACCAACGATGCCTGGGCCTTCGCCCGCAGCCGCTGGCTGGCCCTGGTGCTGGCACCACTGGTCATCATCGGCCTGCTGGGCCTGCTCATCGGCGCCGGGCTGCTGCTCGGGCTCATCGGCCGGATTCCGGGGCTCGGGCCGGTGGTGGTGGCCCTGCACATGCCGCTAGTGATCTTCTTCTCCATGGTCGGCGCCTTCTCCGCCCTGGTCTTCTTCACCCACTTCGCCCTCGGGCCGGCCATCATCGGCACCACCTCCGGGGACGCTATGGACGTCCTTGTCCAGCTCTTCTCCTGCGCCTGGTCCCAGCCCTGGCGCTTCCTCACCTACCAGGCCCTGCTCAAGGTGATCTCCATCTTCTCCGTGCACGTCCTGGTGATCTTCGTCATCGGCGGGATGTGGATCGGCCGCTGGATCATCGCCCCGGCGATGGGCCGCGGCTTCATCCAGATGCTGCAGATCGGCTACGATTTCGCTCGCTTCCGCTGCCCGGTGACCTCCACGGCCTGCACCGTGGCCCGGGACAGTCTGGGCATCGACCTCGCCTCGCGGCTCCCAGCGCTGCAGCAGCGCTGCCTCGACATGCTTTTCGCCGCCGACCTCACGGGCGCCGGGGCGGGGGTCTCCGCCGCCGGCTACATCTTCGGCGTGATCCTCTTCCTCATCATCATCGCCGTCACCGGCTACTTCTTCGCCACCTGGTTCACCGGCCAGACCATCGTCTACCTCATCCTGCGCAAGCATAAGGACGGCGAAGACCTGCTGGAGTATGACGAGGAGGATGACTGGCAGCCGGCGGGATTCGAGGTGGATGATGGGGGGGAAGAAGAAGAGGCCGACAGCATCCCCGCCGATCACCGCTGATTCCATCAATCGATTCCCGCCAACGTCATCCTCGTGTGCCGGACCGCTGGATGGCACGGATCACCGAACCGTTTCTGCCGCCGGATCGAGCGAACGCCCTTCGTTTCATTAATGTGGATATAAAATAATCATTGACTAAACAGGCTAATTTACCTATTAATGAACAAGCAGTCACCTGCAACTCAAGGTGCGCGAGCAAAGGTCCGGAAACGGACCGGACAACCGGGCTGACCCCTACGACAAATGCACACCATGCACGACGGTTCCGGGGATGGGCCGACCCCGTAAGACGTCGCCTCCTGCTCCAGTGCTCCAGCGGCCAGGATCAGCGCGCCAAACGCATTGCCTGAAATCCAAACACCTAAGTGAAGCACCGGCGCCGCACCATCTCGTTTAAGTGGCTTAAAGTGGCCGGCGCGCGGCGCCAGAGGTGTCGGAGGACGGACGCAATGGCACGAGCCCCCCCAGCGGCGGCCGCAGGGCTGACGGCAATACCGGCGAACGCGCCGGCACGGCGTGCCCCCACCGTTTTCCCGGAACGTCCGTTCCCATGAGGAGTGAGAACATGATCCAGAGGAGAGGCTTCATCATCTTTTGCATGATGGCCCTGTGTGCCGCCGGCACGTGGGCTCAAACCCACACGCCGGTCAATACGGCGGCGCCAGTGCAATCCACACTGATCACCACGAGCAATTCCGCTACCGCCAAGCCCATGGTTGCGCCCGGAAAGCAAATTCCCAATCTTGATCGCGTGGGCGGTGAGGACATCGCCACCGCCCTTCCCATACCCGCCCTCCCCTATTACGACACCGGCGATACCTGCGGGTTTATCGACGACTATGACGAGGTCTGTCCGTTCACCGGCTCAACTTCGCCTGATGTCGTCTACTCCTTCACGCCGGCCGCGGACATCTGCGTCACCATCGACCTCTGCACTTCCGAGTACGACACGAAAGTGTATGTGTATGAAAATGCCTGGACGCCGGGCGCCCCGTTTGCCTGCAACGACGACGGCGACTGCAGTCTCAGTTACCGCTCGAAAATCGAGCAGTTGTTCCTCGCCGGCGGCAACACGTATTACATCGTGGTCGACGGATACGGGGGCGGTTGCGGAGTCTACTACATGGACATCTTCGAGGTGGACTGCCCGGTGTTCTGCGACGCCACCTGCCCTCCCGGCGGAATCCCCGAGGGCGAGCCGATCTGCGGCGACGACTATGAAGACATGTTCAACGGCGGGTGCAACTCCATCACGCCGGTCTTCTCCCATGTGTCCGACGGTGATGTGATCTGCGGCGAATCAGGCACCTACATCTTCGAAGGCTCGGATTATCGCGACACCGACTGGTATGAAATCGGCATGGGAAGCGCGGGAACGCTTTCCATGACCTGCTGTGCCGACTTCCCGCTCCTGATGTTCATCATTCAAGCGGCGGGGCCCGGCGACTGCAGTTCGTACACTATCCTGACCAGCATCACCGCCGAAGCGAACGAGGAAGTCACGCTCAGCGCCGACGTGGGCAATGGCTGGTACTGGCTCTGGGTCGGTCCATCAGTGTTCGAGGCCGTACCCTGCGGCTCACAGTACACAATGACCGTGGACACCGGCGGCGTTTTCCCGCCAACCATTGACTGCGGGCTGGCCATCGTACCCACCACTGGAGAACTGCCGCTGCACACCTCCTTCTCCGTGACAATGTCCAACCTCCTGCCGCCGCCGGCGGGCCGGCCCGGCGGCCGCGTTGTCGCCGCCCGAATCGACCTCACGACGGCGAGCGGACTGTATTTCCCCAACTGGCGGGGCGGTCACACCAACGTGCCGTGGATGTCCAGCGAAGTATACGACTGGGGTTTCACCCTTCCGGAATTCCAACAACTCCTCGGCGACAACCTGTTCCACCTGGCGGTCGAAGACGTGACCTATGCGCCGTACAATCAGCCGCCCTACCCGCCGTCCGGCACCACGTGCATGGCCGACGTGGTGGTCACCGCGTATGAACCGTGCGAGGGGGACACTATCGACCTTGCCATTCCGGTGGACCAGCTGCCGTACAGCGCCACCGGCGATACCTGCTCCTGCTTCGACGACTACGACGAGGTCTGCCCGTATACCGGCTCCACTTCGCCGGACGTGGTCTACTCGTTCACACCGGCGTCGGACATGTGCGTCACCATCGATCTCTGCACCTCCGAGTACGATACCAAGGTGTACGTGTATGAAAACACCTGGACGCCGGGCGCCCCGTATGCCTGCAACGACGACGCCGACTGCAGTCTCAGCTACCGCTCGAAGATCGAGCAGTTGTTCCTCGCCGGCGGCAACACGTATTACATCGTTGTCGACGGCTTCGGGGGCGCCTGCGGGGTTTACACCATGGACCTCTTCGAGGTGGACTGCCCGGTGTTCTGCGATCCCGGGTGCCCGCCCGGCGGCATTCCCGAGGGTGAGCCGCCCTGCGGCGACGAATACGAGGACGTATTCAACGGGGGGTGCAATTCCGTTCCGCCGGTGTTCTCCGATGCGGCTATCGGTGACGTGATCTGCGGCGAATCGGGAACCTTCCTCTTCGATGGCTCCAGTTACCGCGACACCGACTGGTACCTCGTGACCATGGTGGAGAGCGGCACGCTCTCGATGACCTGCTGCGCCGACTTCCCGCTCCTGATGTTCATCATGGACGTCGGTTCCGGGGACTGTGTCGACTACGCTGTGCTCAACAGTATCAGCGCGGAGGCGCTCAGCGAAACCTATCTTGAGGCCTTCGTGTCGCCCGGCGACTACTGGCTCTGGGTTGGGCCGTCCGTGTTCGACGGTGTGCCCTGCGGTGCCGAGTATACCTTCACTATCGGCTTTGAACCAGTCGTCGGTTCGTGCGAAGACGACACCGTGGACCTCGGGCCGATGATGTGCGGTGATGTGCTCAACGTCACCGGAGACACCACCGGCGCCACCAACTGGTGCGGCAACGCCTCCGGGGATCACTTCTACCAATTCGAGGTGCAGGAGGAAGGGCTGTACACGATCACCACCTGCGGTACGTTCGACGACTACTACGACACCTATCTCAGGCTCTATGACGACACCTGCTGCGGCAACCAGATCTTCTATAACGACGACGGCTGCGTCGGCGGTTCATCGTCCCTCCTCTCCACCATGGAG
>Ga0180430_10000665_pt1 | contig 36631 bp, 28 predicted proteins | sample SS_ome_9_FD_132999 | JGI IMG/M metagenome (GOLD analysis project Ga0180430, IMG submission 132999) | Hypersaline lake sediment archaeal communities from the Salton Sea, California, USA - SS_1_S_2 metaG | ecosystem: Environmental > Aquatic > Non-marine Saline and Alkaline > Hypersaline >...
CAAGGGCGCCGGTGAGGAACATCACGTACAACCCGGTACGCCGCACACCGATCCCGACCAGGGACGCGGCATGCGGGTTCATCATCATCGCGCGAATCTCGAGCCCGCGGCGACTCGCCTTCATCCAGCCCAGCACCGCGCCTAGCAGGACAAGCGAACAGGCGATGCTACCCGCCGTGTTGTAGGTCACGACCAGGTCACCCATTTCGAACTGCCCCCAACCAAAAATGTCCGGCAGCGCCTTGGCGCGGGGCCCGAAGTACCACAGCAGGCTTTGCGTGCCGATGAGACTGATGGCGACCGTCGCGATCATGCCGCGCATCGTGAAGTTCGGCTTGTCGTGGATCGGGATGAACGCGAGCAGCGCGACCACCAGCCCTCCCAGCGCGCCGCCGAGGATGCCACCGGCCATCACGACCGCGGCATGCTCGTGCAGGTGCTCCCCGGTCAGCCAGGCGGAGTAACCACCGCACGCGAAGACGAACCCGTAGGCAAGATTGATCAAGCCGAGGCTCGACCAGGTGATCGAGATGCCGATGGCGAGCGTGCCGTAAATACATGCCAGCGTCAGCGCGTTGACCAGGAGCAGCGGCCAGTCGAGTTCCATTCAGCGCGACCTCACCAGCGATGCCGAGGCCTCGCCTTTCAGGCGCCCGACGTGCATGCCGATGATGCGATCGACCCGGCCTTCGAGCAGGCTCACGTTCTGCTCGGCGATGACCATGGCGGCGTCTCCCAGTTCGAGTTGCATGAGCGCGTCCATCACGGCGTGACCGATTTTCGGCGCCAGTCCCAGCGAGGGCTCGTCGACGAGAAACAGCGAGGCGTCGGACATCAGGCCACGGCCGATACAGACCATGCGCCGTTCACCACCCGAGAGCCGACCGACCGGCACCGACATGAGCGCGGCGAGGGCCGGAAAGGTAGCCACGACACGCGCCTTGCGCTGCTTGCGCTCACGCCAGGCGGTTCGCGTGAACGCGCCCGAGTCGAGATGCTCTTCGACGGTCAACCCGTGGAAGATCTCGTCACCTTGCGGGATCAGTGCGAGCCCATGGCGCACGACACGATGGGTGTAGCGCCCGGGCCCCTGGCTACGCGTGCCGCCCACCTCGTGTCCGTTGAGGACGATGGAACCTCGCTGCCAGCCGGTCATGCCGGCGATGGCGAGAAACAGCGTCGACTTGCCGTGGCCGTTGAGACCCACGATGCCGACCCGCTCACCCGCCGCCACGCTGAGATCGAGGTCGTGCAGGATACGCATCGGCCCGTAGCCGGCGGACAACCCGCTCACTGCCAGCACTTCTCTCGGGGCACTCATCGCGTCACGTCTCTCGCGCAGCTGCTGACGCTATCGCGTACGGACATCGGCCCTGCCACGGCGACGGCGTCTTTACATGCGCGGCTCACGCGGGGGTGGTCTCGAAATAGGCCGCGTGGACGCGCGGGTCGTCGAGGATCGCAGACAGGTCCCCGTGTGCGATCGTCTCGCCGGCGTCCATCACCATGACCCGATCGGCAATGGTGTCGAGCAGCTCGATGCGATGTTCGACGATCGCAATCGCGATGTTCATCTCCTTTGAGAGCAATCGGATGAGATGGTCGAACTCGTCGATCTCGGCATTGATCATCCCGGCCGCGGGCTCGTCCAGCAGCAATACCCGCACCTCACGCATCAGCAGGCACGCGAGCAGCAGCTTGCGCCGGTTGAGCGTTTCCAGCGAGGTCGCCGGCGTACGCTCGTCGACCTTCAGGCCGACCAGCTCGCAGGCCCACTCGGCGCGGTGCCGCGTGCGGTAGGGTCGATAGGCCTGGCGCGCCCCCTTGAGCACGTCCCCGACGCTGAGCTCTTCCGGCACGACCGGCGTCTGGTAGGTCCGGCCGATGCCGAGACGCGCGCGTTCGAACAGCCGCAGTCGCGTAACGTCGCGGCCGGCGAGGTGCACACGGCCATGTTTCGGTGCGAGGCGCCCGCTCAGCACTTCGAACAGGCTCGTCTTGCCTGCGCCGTTCGGGCCGATGACCCCCAGCACTTCGCCGTAATCGATTGCGAGCGAGATGCCACGCAGGATTTCGCGCCCACCGAGATCGAGCGCGATATCGTGGCACGCGAACAGCGCATCCGTGCACGGCTGGCTGCCTGCGACGGCCATCAGGGCGACCTCCCGTGCGGGTCCCTCAGCTCCACCAGGGTGCCGGCTGCAGGGTCGTCTCCTTCAGATCGTAGGGATAGATGAGCCGGTGCTCCCCGCCCTGGACCTGGAAATAGAGCTGGCTGATGCCCTTATCCGCTGCCGGTGCGCGCACGTCGAAGCCGTTATCGGGCCAGTGCGCCGCTTCCTGCCACGGGTTGTTCATGTCGATGTGGCCGCACAGGCCATCGTGCGGGTTGGTGCGGATCCAATTGCAGACCTCGTCGAACTTGGACGGATCGCCGACCGCCTCCCAGGCGCGCTTGAGGTAGTGCGCGATGTCGTAACCGATACCGGTGTAGCACAATCCCATCGTGCCCGGGAACCGCGCCTTGTAGCGCGCCTTGTAGTCCTGGCTGCGCGCATCCGCGTGCAGACCCATCACCGTTGACCAGCAGAAGCCCTCGGCCGCGCGGCCGGCGAGATCGAGAAACTCCGGTTGCGAGGGGCCATATTGGAGATAGACCAACGCGTTCTTCAGGGGGCGCGCGCGAAACTGCTTACAGAACGCGGCAAACTCCGCTGCCACCCAGTGATCGATCATCACAGCCCCCGCGCCAACCTTGTTGATCTCGTTCACCACGGGGCCCCAGTTCTGCACCGGGTACTGGATGTCGGTGATGGCGGCGAGTTCGAAATCGTCGCTCTTCTCCAGCGCAACCTGACAGGCGCGCGAGATGGTCTGGTTGTAGGCGACCTGTTCTTGCACGATGTGCACACCGTTATTGCGCGGGTTCCACACGCCCTGGTCGCGCATGTCCTTGAGCCAGATCGGGAAGTGATAACCGTAATGCACCTCCGACGGGTCAACCTGAAAGATGTGGCCGTATTTCTGCGGGTCAGCACGCAGCGCCTCGGTCGCCGCGCGCTGGGTGTTGCCCGAAAGGTAGGGGCACGGCCAGTTCACGGAGGCATCCATCGCCGGAATCGGCACGAACAGAAATGCGTTGGATATGGCATCGACCCGCGCATCGACGAGCGCGCGGACCGCCGCCGCACACGACTCCGGAGATAGCTTGTCGACATCGACCACTTTCAGTTCCAGTGGCCGGCCGAGGATGCCGCCGGCAGCGTTGATCTCGGCCTGCGCCATCAGGGTGCCGTTGAGATGATCGGTGTCGTCGGCGACGCCGTGCGCGGCAGTCTGCGAAGTCGGCAATCCCAGCACGATGGGCTTTCCCGCCGCACGGCTGCGCCGCGCCGCTGGAAAGGTGGAAACCGCCGCGGCGGCCGCCATGCCCTTGAGCACGGCACGACGATCGAAATCCCTGCGCATGTCCTTCCCCCCTTGATGTCAGCCGCGACCTTGCGCGACTCGCCGCCGACCATCACGGGACCCTCATGGGCCGCATGACAGCAGCATCCCCCTCGGCCTATTTAACCAACCGTCTGCGGGAGTAGCAATCACGCGCGGGGGTGTCGGCGACCAACTCGCGCGGAAAGGTCACCGGCGCGGCCGGCCGTGGCGGCCATCGCGCACCTCGTTCGGCCCGCGTGGCGCGCCGCTCAGGCGACTTCGACACGCAACACCAGCGCCATCGCGGTATCGCCAGCAGCGCAGCCGCTGAACAGGCCGCGGCCGCCACCGCGCTGGGCGAGTTCTTCGATCAGCTCGATGATCGCCCGGGTACCGGTCGGCGCCTGCGGGTGGCCCCAGATCAGCGAACAGCCGAAGTTGTTCATGCGCTCGAGCGCAAAGCCGGTCGTGCGCGCGAACACGATGTCGTTGACGGCAAACGGGTTGTGTGTCTTCACCGCCTCGATGTCGCCGATGCCGAGCCCGGCCATGCCGAGGGCATCCGTCGCCGCGGGGATCACCGCTTCGGGCATGTAGGCCTGCTCTACGCGCGCCTGGCCGAAGCCGAGCAGCCGTACGCGGACGTTGCCGTCACGCGCGAGTTCGCGCGCCCGCGCCGGCGTGGTCACCACCAGGCCGGCATTGCCGTCGGCCGGATGCGTCTGGCCGGCGAAGGTGACCGTGCCGCCAGCCACGACCGGGCGCAGCGCGGCCAGGGCGTCGGCCGAGGTCGCCGTCACGCCAACGTCCCCGGCGATGCTGCCGGCCGGCCGATCGAAGCGCGGCCGCGGCACCGCGAACGGCAGGCGCATGTAGCGACGTTGGAAGGCATGGTCCCCGGCGAGCGCGTCCTGGTACTGCGCATAGCGCTGCAGTACGACCTCGTGCTGCTCGGCGGTGCTGATGGCATGCCTGGCAGCGACGTTCTCGGCTGTCTGGACCATCGAGTTGTCGCCGACCGGGTCGCAGGAAAAATTGTCCAGCACCCAGTTCTCGTGCACGCCGGCGCCGCCCGTGCCGGACGGATCCGGGTAGTAGAGATGCGCGCCGTTCGAAGTGCGGTCGGCGGTCACGACCAGCGCCGTGTGCGCCTGGCCGAGCGCAAGCTCACCGACGGCGGTCGCGATCGCCCGCACGCCGGTCGCGCAGGCCTGCGCGACCATCGGCCCCGACAGGCCGCCAAGCCCGGCCAGCGCGGTCAGCCATGGCGTGCCGTAGAAGCACTGCGCCTGCGGAATCGTGGTGCCGAGGACGGCGAAATCGAACGCGCTCGCCGGCCAGGCGCGCGCGGCGAACTCCTCGCGCACGACGTGGGCGGCGAACCGGATGGCGTGCAGATGCTGGAAATCGCTCTGCCACTTGCAGAATGGCGTCGTCCAGTAAGCGCCATAAGGAATCTCGGCCTGAAAGAACATGACGGTGACCTCGTGGTTGATGCGGCAGTAATCCTGCGCGTCACTGCGCGCGCGCGCGGGCCAGCGCGTCTTCGACCCGGCACCAGCCGGCGCAGGCGGTACGGCCATGCACGCCGCGCAGCGCGTTCAGGACCCGCTTGCACAACGCGTAGAAGTGAAAAAAACCGATCACGCCCGCGCGGCCGGCGCGGGTCAGTTCCGCGTGACTGCAAATCAGCTTGTCGTCGACCTGGCCGCCGTCGTACATCGAAATTGCCGCACGCGGGGTCACCCGTACCCGGGTTCCGCGCGGCAGGCGGGGCCCGAGCACCACGGCATCGAGCAGGTCACCCTCCCCGCCCAGCCAGCCGGGCACCGCGCCATAGTTGAACGGGCACGGCAGCGGCGAGACGAACTCGATCGCGGCACCGCCACCGCGCTTGACGAAGCCGCCGCGCGGCACCTCGATGACGACCTCGAGCGCGGCGGGCGGCACGTTCACGCCAGGCACGCGAGCCGTCGCGCCATCGAGCGCACGCCCCGGGGAACCTCTGAACAAGGCCGGGCCGGGCAGTCGGTGTCCGCGCTGTTCGAGTTCCAGGCGCGAAGCGCACCTAATTGCCGGCTATGGCGAAGATTCGTCACGCCGACATCGGACAGCGCGGGCGCAAAGGGCCGGCCCATGGCTTGTTCAGAGCTTTCCTAGCTCGCCAGCAGACCGAGCGTCATCACGCCGACGGCCGGGTCGACGACACCGGTATGAATCATCTTGACCGCAACGTAAAGGATGACGACGAGTCCGATCCAGGCGATCCAACGATAGCGCTCGATGTACTTCGCGATGACGTTGGCAGCGATACCCATCAGCGCGACCGACAGCACCAGGCCGACGATGAGGATCCCCGGGTGCTCGCGCGCGGCGCCGGCCACGGCGAGCACGTTGTCGAGGCTCATGGAGACGTCCGCGATGGCGACCGCCCACGCTGCCGCGGCAAAGCTCCGCGCCGGGCGCAGGCCGCTGTGCTGGTCTCCGGCGACTTCGGGCGAACCGGGCGATTCGTCGGCCGCCGGGTGCAGCTCGCGGTACATGCGCCACGCGACCCATAGCAGCAACAGGCCACCGGCGAGGATCAGGCCGACGATACCCATCAGCCAGCTCACGGCGAGGGCAAAGACGATGCGCAGCACCAGCGCGGCGACGACGCCGATGGCAATCACGCGGCGCCGCTCGGCCGGCGGCAGGCCGGCGGCGAGCGCGCCGACGACGATGGCATTGTCGCCGGCGAGCACGATGTCGATCATCAGCACCTGGCCGAACGCGGCGAGGGCTGCCGGCGAGCCGAGATTGGCGAAATCCGCGAGCACGGCCGCCAGGATGCCGGCTATTCCACCGTCGGTCATTCCTTGTAGCGCTCCCGAACCAGTTTCGCCTTGTATTCGTAACGCGGCAGCGTACCCGGTTCAACCAGTTCGAGCCGGGCGCGGAAAATGAGCTTGTCGCGCAGTCGCGTCTCGATCGCCTGGGCGAGCGCCGCCAGGTCGCCGGGCGCCGCGCCGTGCTCGGCAAGGATATGCACCGGTGGCTCCCAGCCGGCCGGTGGCGCAGCGTGCAGCTGGATTTCGATCACGCCGTTGGTATGCGGCGCAAAGCTCGCGACGACGTCACGCACCGCGGCCGGGTAGACGTTGACGCCACGCACGATGAGCAGGTCATCGGTACGCCCGATGATGCGGATACCGAAACCGGTGCGCCCGCAGTCACACTCGGTATGAGTAACCTGTACGTGATCGCGCGTTCTGAACCGTACCAGCGGCATGCACTCGCGGTCGAGCGAGGTGCAGACGAGTTCCCCGCTCACCCCGGGCGCGATGGCGAGCACCTCGCCGCTGTCCGGGTCGATGATCTCGGGATGGATCAGCCCCTGGCCGACGAAATGCATGCCGTGCCGGTGCTCGCACTCGGCCCAGCTCATCGCGCAGTAATCACCGTTGCCGGAGCATTCCATCAGCGTGCAGTCGAAAGTCTGCTCGATCTGGCGGCGTACTTCGGGGATCGAGGCGCCGGGCTCGCCGCCCGCCATGATGCGGCGCAGTCCGAGGGTGCGCGGATCGATACCGCGTTCGGCGAGTGCGCGCGCAAAGTGCAGCGGGTAGGAGGCCGTGCACAGCAGCGCCGTCGCGCCGGCAAAACGAAACGCATCGATCAGGCGATCGGTCATGTTGACGCCGATCGGGATACTCGTCCCGATCGCTTCGAACGCATCGGCATAGGACGCCGCGACGACGAACGGCGAGACCACCAGCGGCACACGGTCGCCGGGACGCAGACCGTTGGCCCAGAACGCGCGCGTCGCCGCCTCGCGCCACACGCCGACATCGTGCGCGGTCAAGCCGATGTAGGTCGGCCGCCCGGTCGTGCCACTGGTCGAGTAGACGCGGCGCACGTCCCGCGGTGGACAGGCGATGTGCCGCCCGAACGGCGGCAACGCCAGCTGGCTCTCACGCAGCTCGCTCTTCTCCGTGAACGGCAACAGCGGCAGGTCGCCGGTGCCGGCCACGCGACCGATCTCGACTGCGGCGAACTTCTCGCGGTAGAACGTCGAGTGCGCCATGACGTAATCGAGCTGCGTACGCAGCCGCTCGTCGTGCAGGCGGGCGGTCTGCTGCGCGCTCGCGCACTCGGCGGCGGGGTTGAACACGGCGCCTTGCACGGGCTTACTCGCCGCGCGCCCGCGCGACCCACCGACGCAGGGTCTCGATATCGGCATCGGCCGGCACCGGTGCGTTCGTCATGATGAAACCGAGGCCGTCGGGCGCGGGCGCGTCGAGCGGCTGGCGCACCGGCGTCGGCAGGCTGCCATCATCGAGGCCGAGCAGGCAGGCCTGGTGGAAGCGCGCGATGTTGTCGGCCGTCTTCACCGTCGCCTGCCAGGCTGCATCGGCGCCCGCGCCGGCATCGTCGATCACCAGGACGACGTCCGCACCGGCATCGCAGAACGCCTTGACCAGCGCCGTGAAACAGGCGCCCGCGGCTTGCGCGTCGACGGCGAGTTCCCGCGCGAGCGCGGCCGGCCCGGTCAGCCCGGCGACGAGCGCGGCATCGTCACCCAGCGTCTGGCGCAGGCGCCGGCAGGCTTCGAGGCTCGCCGCAACCGGTCCGCGGGCAGCCATTGCCGCCGCGTCGGCGCCCGCGCCGGCGGCCCGCTCCATGCCCGCGGCGAGCGCGACGACGATGCCGTCGGCACGGATCGCGCCGTGCAGCTCGGTGAGCGCATTGGTGAGCTGCGTGGGGTCGTTACGGAACGCGTCCAACGGTCGTGCCGAGATGCGCGCCGCGACCTCGAACGCCAGCGGCACGATCACGCGCGCGTCGCGTCCACGCCCCTTGGCAATCGCCTGAGCCCGTTTGCGCGCCGCCTTCATGGCCGGAACGCCGGCGCCAGCGGGCGTGCGTCTGGCCATGAACCATACAGGCCGAGGATCTCTTCCGGTGGTTTGCGCGTCAGCCACTCGGCCTCGAACGCCTCGTAGGGTTTGCCGCGCGCGATACGCGCCTTGCGCGTCTCGTGGCGCAAGGCCTCGGAGGCCTCGAGGTCGACGCGCTGCCGTTCGGCGTCCCAGACCGCGCAGTAGACTTCGCGCGCGCTCCACGCCGAGCACAGGCCACGCACGAGATCCTGCTCGATGGCCCCCAGGTCGCGTTCGAGCGGGTCGCCGAAACCGGCGCCGCCGGTGGACAGCCCGATCGTCACCGTCTCGTCGCCGTTGATGGCACGGGTGGCACGTCCGAACGGCTCTGCCACGAGTTCGCCGAACTCGCCGTTGACCAGTCCATGGAAATCCAGCGTGTGATCCTCCAGCGAGGCGAGCAGCTCCGAGACCCGCGTTCCCTTGAGGGTGAGGCCCGGCACGGTCGGCGGCGCGTAGCCACCGAAGATCGGCTGCGGCGTCTGGATCACGCTGTTGTCGGCGATGGCCATGAAATACAAGGCCGGCACGTGGTGCGCGGCCCAGAACTGCGCTGTGCCGCAGCCACCTCGGTAGCGCCCGGCGCCGCCGGAGTCCGGCCAGTGCTGCGAGAACGGGATGACCATGGGGAACTCGTTCTCGATCGACTCGACGTCGGGCGCACGGCCGAATGCGCACCACGGGAAACCGTAGGCATCCATGCCATCACAGCACGAACGTGCGCCCTGGCCCTCGGTGTTGATGGGGTAGGCGATCATGTCGGCGAACGGCTGGTTCCACTGCGAGACGCCGGCGATCACGGTCGCGTTGCCGCCGTTGCCCATCGACGCCGTAGCCTGTTTCCATTCGTAGGTCGGATAGCGTGCCCGCGAGATGCAGTTGGCCACTGCGCTCATCGCGCCGGTGCAGATCATCACCGCGTTCGAGGTCGCGGCGCGCGGCGTCGGCGAGAGGCAGCTCGCCTCGGGGAAGACGAAGTCGATCGGCGCGAACGTCGCGCTCGAGATCGGCAGGTCGTGGAACACGTACTCGTAGATGTAATTCGCGAGATGGCCCACGACCGCCTGCGGGTGCGCGTTGTAGCTCGACAGGTTCTCCGGACTCGTGCCGGTGAAGTCGATGACCATGGTGTCGTCACGCTTGCTCAGCTTCATGCAGCAGTTACGCATCAGTCCCTGGATGTTGCCGGCCGCATCGGAGAACGTGACGCAGCGGTAGGTGCCATCGGGCCAGCCGAGCAGGCGCTTGCGTGCACCCGCCTCGGCCTCGTCGAGCATGCGGCGGAACAGCCCGGTCACGAAATCGACACCTTCGCGCCGGCACATCTCGACGATGCGCATGCGCACGCGGTCGGCCGTCGTGCAACGCGCTTTGAGGTCGACCGTGACGTTGGCTTCGGCGCGGATGCCGAAGGCGCGGAACAGTTCGATGATGTCGTTGTTGATGCGGAAGTCCTGGCCAATCTTCATCGGCGGCAGGTTCATGCCTTCCTCGAACCGCGACGTCGCCGAGACCGGCATGCCGCCCGGCTCCTTGGCCCCGGTCTCGGTCGTATGCGAAAGCGCGGCGGTCCAGCCGATCAGCTTGTCCTCGAAGAATACCGGCGTGATCGCGACCTGGTCGGGGTTATGGATACCGCCGTAGAGCGCATCGTTGGTATAGAAGATGTCACCGTCGTGAATCCCCGGGTTCTCGCTGTAACGCGCGAGGATGTACTTGATGACGATGGGCGGGATGACCGCGTGCAGGTAGGTACCGGCGGAGGCGTTGACGAGGTCGCCCGCGGCGTTGAACATCGCCACGATCGAATCCCCGGCGACGCCCATCGAGCTGCGCGAGGAACGCATGAAGATCTCGTAGCCCTCGTCGAGGATATCGGCGGTACGCTGCACGGCGATCTCATAGCTGCCACGCGGCAGCGCCTCCGCGCAGGCGCGCTCGTAGTCGCTCGCGGGCGTGACCTTGAGCGCAGTGAGCTTCTCTTCGAGTGTCGGGATACTCATGCGGCGGCTCCTCGCGTGGCGGCGTCGTCGGTGTACTCGAGCAGACCGAGTCCGCGGCTGTCGATGTGGAAGAACTGGCCGGGCGGCACGACCAGCGTGGTGAACTCGGCCTCGACCAGCGCGGGTCCCTCGATGCGGTGCCCTGGCTGCATGTCTTCGAAGCGATAGACCGTGGTCGAGCGGCGCTGGCGCAGCTCCGGCCAATAGGCGTCGCGTTCGCCGCTGATCGCGCCGGAAGCATCGGGCGGGCCGAGCGCACGCTCGGGCAGGACCGGCTTCTCGGTCGGCACGGTCGCCTTGAGGATGATGTTGTCGAGATAGACGCCGCCCGGCTTGTGGATGACGTGCGGACTGAACGCGGCGGCGAACTCCGCCTCGAAGGCATCGTAGACCTGTTGCATCTGCGCGACGGACTCGATACGGATGTGCGGCGAGGAGACCCGTTTCACCTGAACCTGGCCACCGTAGAGCATGTCCAGCTCGACGCTGTAGATCACCTCGTCGAGATCGAAGCCCTCCGCCGCGATATCGATGCGGGCCTGCTCGATGAGCGCGTCGACGGTGTCGTTGAACGCCTGGTAATCGGTGGCCAGCTTCTCGCTGACCGGCTCCATCAGGACCATGCGCCGCGACTGCTCGTAGACGTGCATGATGTCCATCACCGAGGAGCCGAGCGCGCAGAATACCGGCGACTGCGGAAAGATCACCGCGACCGGCACGTCGGCGCGGAAACCGGCGACGTGCGTCGGGCCACCGCCGCCGAAGGCGAACACGGCGAAGTCCTCGGGGTGATAGCCGCGCAGGTGTACCTCGCGCTTGATCGCCGAAGCCATGTTCTCCTCGACGATATTGCGGATCATCGCCGCCGCCTCGTCGACCGGGACACCGAGCGGGATGGCGATCTTCTCCTCGATCGCGGCCCGCGCTTTCTCCGCGTTCAGCGGCATGCGTCCGGAGAAATAGCTGTCCGGTGAAATGTAGCCCAGAACGACATCGGCATCGGTCACGGTCGGTTCGGTGCCGCCGAGGTCGTAGCACACCGGGCCCGGCATCGCGCCGGCGCTCTTCGGCCCCACCTCGAGTCGATCGAGCAGTTTGTTGATGCGTGCGATCGAGCCGCCGCCCGCCCCCATGGTGGTGCACTCGAGCATCGATATGCCGACCATCCAGCGATCGATGACCGGGCGGAATTCGTAGCTGCGCACGCCGGCATCGACGACCATGCCGACATCGAAGCTGGTGCCGCCGACGTCCGCCGCAATGACGTTCTTGTAACCGAGCGCGCGGCCGTAGTGGTAGGAGCCCATGAGGCCGGAGATCGGACCGCCGTTGTAGGTGCGCGAGGCGGTGGTCTTGAACATCTCGGCGCTGCCGCCGGTATTGTGGGTGAGCAGGAACGTGCCGCGGTAGCCCATGTCGCGCAGCTTGTCCCAGGTCGATTCCAGCTCGAGCTTGATCGAGCGCTGCAGGTAGGCATCGAGAATCGCCGTCATGGTCCGCTCGTATTCGCCGACCTTGCCGACCACCTCGTGCGAAAGCACCACCGGCAGGTAACCGACGTGGTAACCCTTGTACTCCTCGCGAATGATCTCGCGCACGCGCTTCTCGTGCGCGGGGTTGGCGAACGACCACAGCAGCGACACGGCGATCGAACGCGCGCCGTTGTCGATCAGGTAGCGCAGCTTCTCGCGCACGTCGTCCTCGTCGAGCGAGCGCAGCACGCGGCCATTGGAATCGACGCGCTCCTTGATGCCGACGATGAGCTCGCGCGAGACCAGTGGCTCGGGCTTGCTCTGCACCGCGAGGTTGCGCCGCTCGCCGATGCGCAGACCGTCGCACCACTGGGCGCCGCGGCCGATCAGCACTGCCTCCTGGTGGCCCTCGGTCGTCATCAGGCCGAGGCGGGGGCCACGCCGCTCGATCAGGCGGTTCATGGCCACTGTCGTCGAGTAGCGCACCACCTCGATGTCGGGCAGCAGCTCCTCGACATCCATGTCGAGCTGGTCGGCGCCGTCCTCGAGCACGTTGAGGAAACACACCGACAGGTCGTAGGGCGTGGTCGGGGATTTGGCGATCACGCGGCGCTCGTCGAAAGTCAGCACGAGATCGGTGAACGTGCCCCCGACGTCGATATCCACGCTTCTCATCGTCTCATTCCTCCCCGGCCGGCCGCAGGTGGCCGTCGTCGATGACGACCTCGCCCGCCGCGAGCCGCGCCTTGATGCGATCGAGATCGAGCTCGGTGGTGTAGGTGATGGGATGTCCCGGCGGCAGGTACTCGGTCTCGACCTGCAATCCGCAGCCTGGACAGTAGAACTCGAGGATGCGGATCCATTCCGGATTGGGCGAGAACGTGTAGGCCGCGTCGATCAGCGGCGGATGAATCTCGGCCGGGTCGCGCTCGGCGACCAGCAGGCCGCGCTTGACGTTGTCGCGCGCGGAGCCGAGATCGTGCCCGCACTTGCCGCAGACCCAGCGCTCGCGCTCCAGGTCGCAGTCGAGGTTATCGCCGACGTGCAACAGGCTCATGGCTTGTTCTCCTCGAGATTTTCCCGATGTCTGCCGGGCGGCACCATGGCAGCGCGCATCGGGGCGACGGCGCCGCCCCGCCACGCACGCGCGGCCGGCGCGTTCATGCGCGCTCCCCGCGCGTGGCCACGGCGTCGCCGCGCGCATCGACGTCGAGGCGCCAGCCCGGCCCGACGAGCCAGGTGAACGTGCCGCCGTCGACCACGCAGGGACCGTCGAGCGCGCGCCCGATCAACGCGGCGTGGCCGTAGACCGGCAGCCGGCCGTCGACCCCGAGCGGCGATTCGCGATATCCGCTCGCCGCCATCGGCTCGGCGCGCTCGCGCTCGGGCAGGACGACCTGGCCGATCGGGAAACGGGCATCGAGCCGCAGGAGTCGCGGCTCGCGCAGATCGCCGAGCAGCGTGGCGGCGACGGCGCCGATCTCGCCGCGCGCCGTGACGCGTTCGCGCCTGTCGTTCTGCAAGGTCCACTGGTAACTCGCCACCGCGGGATCGAAGCCTTCGCCGGCGAGATCGCGTCGCGCCTGCCGGACGAGCGCGTTGCCGGCGGACGTCAGCGCCGCGCTATCGGGCGCGTCGAGCAGAGCGCGTTCGTAGACATGCAGGACGTCGGATATGGCCGAGCCGAAAGCCGAGAAGACCGTGCCGAGTGCGAACAGGCGCACCCGGTGCATGCCGAGGGCCTCGGCCACGGCCGTGGCGAACAACGGGCCGTTGCCCCCGTAGGCAAACAGCTCGACCTCGTCGAGCGTATCCCAGCCGACCTCACGCGTGGTCTCGCGGGCGAGCTCGGCCATCATCGCCACCGCGCGCTCGACCACGGCGAGCGCTGCCGGCGCGAGCTCCAGGGCGAGCGGCGTGGCGACGTCACGCTCGATCGCCGCCCGCGCCTTGTCGACGTCCAGCACGCGGCGGCCGTCGAGAAACGCGGTCGGCGAGATCGCACCGATCACGACCAACGCATCGGTCAGCGTCGCCGTGCCGCCACCGAGATCGTAGCAGGCCGGTCCCGGGGCCGCCCCCATCGACTCGGGTCCGAGCGTGAGCCGGTCGTCGACGACGCGCGCGATGCTGCCGCCGCCCAGCGCGCTGGAGCGCAACACGGGCATCGGTGTGCGGACCGGGATGCCGAAGATGTGTCCCTCGGTACGCATCGCGATGTGTCCGTCGCCGAGCGCGCTGGCCTTGCCGGTGGTGCCGCCGATGTCCATCGCGAGCGCCCGTGCCACGCCGGCCGCGGCGGCGACATGCGCCGAAGCGTGGGTCCCGAACAGCGGCCCCGACTCGATGGTATCGACCGCCTTGGTCTTGCCGATGCGTGCGACGCCGCCGTTGAGGTGGCCGACCAGGATATCGCCGCGCCAGCCGTGCTCGACCTTGACCGCGTCCTCGGCGCGGAACAGCGAATTGGCGAGCGCGTTGTGCACGTAGGCGTTGATCAGCGCGTAGAACGTGCGCGACATGTCGTCCGGCTGCATCAGCATCTCGCTGCCGGCAAGCGCCGGCACCGAGCCGAGAAAATGATCGGGGAACTGCTCGCCGATGACGGCGAGGATCTCCTGTTCGCGGGCACCGTCGGGAAACGCTCCGGCAAGGGAGATGTTGACGCGCCGGATGCCCTGGTCGATGAGATGCTTGAGTACCGCGACGATCTCCGCGCGCCCCGCCCGCGCACCGAGGCTGGTGACGTGCTCGGGCCGGATCAGCGACGGCATCACCGCGGCGGTGTCGGCCGCGTCGTCGGCATAGAGGTTCTGCTCGTGACCGGGACTGACAATGAGGCCGAGCTTGGGTCCCTTGCGCTCGGCGAGCACGTTGGAAGTGATGGTCGAGGTCCAGCGGATCAGGCGCACCTCGTCGAGAAAGCCGCCGAGATCGGCGAAACCGAGCAGCGCGGCGGCGCGCTCGAGGCTCTGCAGGAACGATACGGTGACATCGTGCGGCGTCGACTCGACCTTGATCAGCAGCGGCTCCGCGCCGCCGCTGACCAGCGTGTCGGTCATGGTACCGCCCGTGTCGACGTCGACGCAGTACATGGCTGTTGTGCTCCCCTGTCTGGCGCCACCGTGGCGGCCCCCTCCTCCCCGCATCGGCCTGCCGCGGGCCCCACCAAGGCGGTGGACGGCCGCGTCGCCACGTCGATGCCGAACGCCTGACGCACGTGGCGCCGAGCGACCTGCGCGCGACCGGGGAAGCAGGCCCCGGTTACGGGCAGCGAGGCTACCTTAGCGGTCTCCATGCCCGTTTACCATGGTCGAATAAAACAAAAAAAAGGGCTAATCTTTGTCTGGATTGGACAAGTAACGAATACGGCCAGCCAGCAACGACCGGGCACGCATGAGCGACGAGTACACTGACGCACGCACGCTGCAGGCCGTGATGGCCGTCGGCCAGGCCATGGCGACGACGCGCGACCACGCGCAGATGCTCGGTGAGGTGATCGCCGCCGTGTGCCGGACCATCGGTGCCGCGAGCGGCGGCTTCATGCGTTACGAGTCCGAGCGGGACGAGCTCGTGCTGCAGGCGCCGGCTTTCGGCGTGCATGCCGAGCACACCGTGTCGCAGTACCGGGTGCCGCTCGGCGACGGCGGCAACGCCGCGCGCGTGTTCCTCTCGCGCGAACCCTACATCGCCAACGACGCGCAGCACGATCCGCGCTTCATACAACGCTTCGTGCGCCTGTTCGACACCTACAACACCATTACCGTGCCGCTGGTCCTGCGCGATCGTCCACTCGGCATCTTCCACGCCATCAACAAGCGGCACGGCGACTTCACCGCCGCCGACCGCGACGTACTCGCCAGCGTCGCTCCGCTGCTCGCCGCCTGCCTGCAATCGGCTCTGGTGTTTCGCGCCTTCGAGCAGGAACGCGCGCGCCTGGCACGCGCCATCGAGGCCCACGAGCGGCTGCTCGACGCGGCCGTCGGCGCGAGCGGTCCGGAGACCGTGTGCGAAACGCTGCATGCGCTGCTCGGTCGCCGCTTGCTGCTGCTCGACAGCCTGCGCCGGCCGCTGGTCTCGTGCGGCTGGACGATCGAGCCTGCGCTGGTCGCGCGCGAGCTTGCCGCGGCCAGCCTGCGCGACGGCCTGGCCGCGCCCCTGGCGCTCGGCGCGCAGGCCCTGCCAGTCACGGCTGTAGGCATCCCGGTCGCCGGCGCACGCGGCGGCTACCTCGTCATCGACGGCGGCAACGGGCCGCTCGACGCCATCGATTCCAAGGCCGTCGAGCAGGCCGCGACGCTCATCGCCATCGAGATCTTCAAGCGTCGTTCCATGGTCGCCGCCGAGACCCGCGCCGCGAGCGCGCTGCTCGTGGAACTGTTCAGCGAAGGCGTCGACGACAGCAGCGCACATCGCCTGCTCGAGCGCCTCGAGCTGCCGCGCACCGGTCCCTGGCGCGTGGTCGTGCTCGAACTGAGCGCGACGACCGGCCTGGACGGCGCCATCCATCAGCACGGCACCCTGCTGCGCGAAGCACTCGAGCGCACCTTGGGCAGCCTGCGGCGGGGCGCACGGCTGCTGCATTGGCGCAGCGGCTTCGTCGTCATCGCCGAGGCCACGCTGGCCGAACGCTTCGGCGAACGCGCGCTCGCGCGCCGGCTGCAGCAGGCACTCGATGCGCTCGAAGCCCTGCCCGCGCCCCTGCAACTGAAGATCGGCATCGGTCGCGTCGAAACCGGTCCGGCCACCCTCGGGACCTCGCTCAAGAGCGCCGAGCGCGCGGTGCAGGCGATCGAGCGGCTCGATGTCGGCACCCGCACGCTCAAGTTCGAAGACCTCGGCATCTACCGCCTGTTGCTCGGTGGCAACCGCGAAGACGAGCACGCGGAGTTCGTCGAGCAGGTGCTGGCGCCGGTCCTGCACCGGGCCGAGCGCTCGCGCGCACCGCTGCTGGCCACGCTAGAGGCGCTGGTCGCCCACGATTTCGCGCTCGCCGCTTGTGCGCGCACGCTCGGCGTGCATCTCAACACGGTCAAGTACCGGCTCAACCAGCTGCGCGAGGCGTTCGGCGACGATCCCACGTGCGGCGAGCTGCGGCTGGAGATCGAACTGGCGCTCAAGGTGCGCCAGATCCGCGGCCAGGCGGGCGGCCAGGCGGGCGGCCAGGCGGGCGGGACGGGCCCGGGCTGAGGCCGGCTCGCCGGCGATGGGTCGGGCGCGCGTCGCTCAGGTGGCGCCGAGCAGGCTCGCGAGCAGGCCGATCAGGCCGCCGAAGACGCCACCCCACACGACCAGCCAGCCGAGATGGCGCCGCATCATGTCCTCGACGATGGCCTTGACCTTCTCCGGCGTGAGTTCGGCGAGGCGCTTGTCGATGATGTCCTCGACCTGGCGGATGAGGCCATCGGTGAAATCGCCGTCGCCCTGGTTGGTGCCGCTGGCGGCGAGCTCGCTGATGACGCCCTTGAGCTTCTCCGTGATCGGTTCCTTCAACGGCTCGAGCGCCTTGCGCCCGCCGACCATGTTGAGCATGTTGCCCATCGGCGATTCGGCGATGGCATCGGTCAGATGCTCGAACACGTGATCGAAATCGATCTTCGCCGTGATCGCCGCGGCAGGTGTCGCCTCGCCGTCGCCGGCATGCTCGGCGAAGAAACGCTCGATGTGCTCGCGGGTGAAGAACTCCTGCACGATGAGCTGCTTGATACCGCTCTTGAACTCCTCGAAGCGGCTCGGGATCACGCCCGAACCGTAGAGCAGGGGCACTTTCTCGAACAGCATGTGGACGGCGAGCCAGTTGGTCACGCCCCCGGACAGCGCGAACAGGCCGGTCATGAACACGACCTCGCCATACACGGGAAGGAAATATCCCGCGACGGTCACGGCGAGCGCGATCAGGTTGGTTGCAGCGGACTTGTTCATGCGCGGAGCGACGATGTTCGAACGGCGATCGGTTCTGCTCGTTCCAGGCCGACGTCCGAACGCTGCGGCCGTCGGCACGGGGCGCGCGACCGGCGGCCGCGAGCGACCGCACGGTCCATGGCGCGCGGCTCAGGCGAACGCGGTTTTCAGTTTGCCGGCGAGGTAGGCCAGGCCCTCACGCCCGGCTTCCAGCGCACCCGGGAAGGACAGGAAGCCGTGGATGGTGCCGCCGAAGCACTTGTACTCCGAAGGCACGCCGGCCTCGGCGAGGCGATCGGCGTAGGCCTTGCCCTCGTCGCACAACGGATCGAAACCGGCCGTGATGGTCACCGCCGGCGCAACGCCACCGAAATCAGACGCCAGGATCGGCGAACCCTTGGCTTCGAGCAGCGACTCGGGCTGCTCGGTCAGGTGGCCGCCGAACCAGGCCATGTCTTCGCCGGACAGGAAGTACTCGCCGTTACCGAACTTCTCACGCGACGGGTAGGGCTTGTCGGAGAAATCCGTCGCCGGATAGATCAGGAGCTGCAGCTTGACCTTCTCCTTCAACTGCTGGGCGACCACCGCCGCCATGTTGCCGCCGGCACTGTCACCGGTCACGGCGAGCTTGTCCGCATCGGCCCCGATGCTCGCGGCGTTCGCGTGCACCCACTCGGTCGCGGCGATGCAGTCCTCGATGCCGGCCGGGAACTTGTACTCGGGCGCGAGGCGGTAATCGACCGCGACGACGATCGCGTCACCCTCGTTGGCGAAATAGCGGCACATGTTGTCGTGCGTCTCGAGATCGCCGATGACCCAGCCGCCGCCGTGGAACTGCACCAGCACCGGCAGCCGGGCGCCGCCGGTGTCGCGCGGGGTGTAGATGCGGATCGGGATCTCGCCGTTGGGTCCCGGGATGGTGCGATCCTCGGTGCGGTGGATGGGTTGCTGGTCACCCTGCAGGGCGGCGACCAGCTGGCCGAACACGGCGCGCGCGGTCGGCACGTCCATTTCGTGGATGGCCGGCCCGTTCTGGGCGGCAAGATTCTTCAACAACGCATCGGTGCTCGCGTCGAGTGCCATGGGATACCTCCGGGATCGCGATGATTCTGTCAGGCACGGCCCGCACGAACGCGGGCGGCCGCACCGCGCATGGACGCGGTGTCGGCCGGATTATAGGGGAAGCCCCGGCGCAAGTGGCCGCCGGACTCGTCCCGGCGCCTCACCATGGCCGCGATTGCCGGCAACGCCGCCACGATCGAGAATCGGGGCTGGCCTACCCTGCCCGCCCTGTCCCATGAAAGCGATGCTGCTCGAGACGCTCGCGCCGCTGGCGCACAACCCCGCGCCGCTGCGCCTGGTCGATCTGCCCGATCCCGAACCCGGCCCGGGCGAAGTACGCCTGCGCGTGCGTACCTGCGGCGTATGTCACACCGAACTCGACGAGATCGAGGGCCGCACCCCACCGCCGCACCTGCCGGTGGTACCCGGCCACGAGGTAGTCGGCGTGGTCGATGCGCTTGGTCCGGGCGCACACCGCCACCGGCTCGGCGATCGCCTCGGGGTCGGCTGGATCTGGCGCTCGACGGGTGGACCGCACGAGAACGTCGCCGACGCGTTCACCGCGACCGGGCGCGATGCCGACGGCGGTTATGCCGAGCTGATGGTCGTGCCCGAAGACTATGCCTACCCCATCCCCGATGCGTTCGGCGACGTCGAAGCCGCGCCGTTATTGTGCGCCGGTGCGATCGGCTATCGCGCGCTCACACTCACCGGGCTCGCCGACGGCGCAGCGCTGGGCCTGACCGGTTTCGGCGGCTCGGCGCACCTGGTGCTGCAGCTCGCCCGCCACCTCTACCCGCGCTCCCCGGTCTACGTCTTCGCCCGCGACGCCGACGTGCAGGGCTTCGCGCGCGAGCGCGGCGCCGACTGGGCCGGTGACACCGCCGCGCGCGCACCCACGCCCTGTGCCGCCATCATCGATACCACGCCGGCCTGGAAGCCGGTCGTGGCGGCGCTCGCCAACCTCGCACCGGGCGGGCGGCTGGTGATCAATGCGATCCGCAAGGAAGACACGGACAAGGACGCGCTGCTCGGCCTGTGCTACCACGAGCATCTGTGGCTCGAGCGCGAGATCAAGAGCGTCGCCAACATCACTGCTGCCGACATCGCCGCGTTCCTGCCGATCGCCGCGCGCATCCCCATGCATCCGACCGTGCAGACCTACCCGCTGGAGGACGCCAACCGGGCGCTCGCAGAGCTGCGCTCGGGCAAGGTGCGCGGCGCCAAGGTGCTGGTCGTCGACGGCTGACCCCGCGCCGCCGCTCACGCCCGCGGGGCCGCCTCGCGCCAGGCGCGCACGCGGGCCAGCGTCGCCGCCGGCGCGTCGCGCACGATCTCGCGCGGCCCGGCGAACACCAGGCCGCGATTGCCGTCCAGGGCGAGATGATCGCCGGCGCGCAGGCGGCGCTCGCCGAGCCGGCAATCCGTAGCGTCGTCACCGAACACCAGCGCGTCGCAGCCGACCAGGCACACGCGCCCCAGCTCGCGCGCCACGACCGCGGCGTGCGAGGTCTTGGCACCCACGGCGGTGAGCACGCCGGCGGCGAGCCGCATGCCTTCGAAATCGCTGGTCGCCGCTTCGTGGCGCACCAGCACGACCGCGTCGCCGGCCGCGGCCCAGGCGCGCGCCTGGGCGGCATCGAAAGCGACCCGGCCGCTCGCCACGCCGATGCTGGCCGGGGTCGCGCGGGCCAGCACCTCGCCGTCGGTGTCGCCGAAGCGATCGAGGGTGATGGCATCGAGGTCGAGTCCGGCGAGACGCGCACAGGCATCCTCCGGCGACAGGCGGCCTTCGTCGACGAGGTCGACGGCGATGGTCAGTGCGGCGAGCGGCGAGCGCTTGCCGGCGCGCGTCTGCAGCAGGAACAAGCGCCCGTCCTGCACCGTGAACTCGAAGTCCTGCATGTCGTGGAAGACGTCTTCGAGGGTGTTCGCGATCTCGTTGATCTCGCTCTCGATGGCGGGCAACGAGCGCGCCAGCGCGGCGCCGCCGGCACCCGCGTGGCGCCCGGCAACGACGTCTTCGCCCTGCGCGTTGAAGGCGAAATCCACGTACAAGGCGCGCGCGCCGGTCGCCGGATCGCGCGTGAAGCCGACACCGGCACCCGACGTCGCGCCGGCATTGCCGAACACCATCGTCTGCACCGTGACCGCGGTGCCGACGTGCTCGTCGATGCGGTGTGCCGCACGATAGGCCCGCGCGTGCGCGCTGGTCCACGAACGCAGCACGGCGCCGACCGCGGCGTGGAGCTGGGCCAGCGGGTCCTGCGGGAACGCTTCGCCGGTGAGCGCGTGGAACAGTTGCTGATAGGCTTCGGTCAGCTTGCGCAGGGTCGGCGTGTCGAATTCGTTCTCGGCCGCGAGTCCTTCCCTGGCGAGCGCCTCGTGCACGATGGTGTCGAAACGTTCCGAGCGGCAACCGTGCACGACCTCGGCGAAGGCGCGCACGAAGCGGCGGTAGGAATCCCACGCCAGCCGCGGATTGCCGGTCGCGCGCACCAGGCCGCCGACCGTGGTATCGGTGAGGCCCACGTTCAGCAGCGTCTCCAGCATCCCCGGCATCGACCGCGGCGCCCCCGACCGCACCGAGACCAGCAGCGGCCGCCGCGTGCTGCCCAGGCGCAGCCCGGTCACGGCCTCGAGGCGCTCGAGCGCGTTCTCAACGCGCACCCGGTAGTCGTCCGGCAGGGTCGCGTCGTGGGCGTGGAAATAACGGCACAGCGCCGTGCCGAGGATGAAGCCGGGCGGCACCGGCAGGCCGAGCGAGGCAAGACGCAGCAGGTTGGCGCCCTTGCCGCCGACCGCGCCGAGCTCCGGCAGGGGTTCGCGCACGCTGTCGGGCTCGAGCGGGTAGATCTCCACGGGCGTGGCGGCGACCGGCTTCATGGCCGCCATCCCGCCGCGATGCGCAAGCGCTGGTCGCGTGCACGGCGCGGCGTGCCCCATTCGGCCACCGCGCTCATACTGCCATGACCTCGTCGACGAGGTAATCGTGCAGGATGTGCACGCAATGCGAGAGCGTGTCCGCCGCCGCTTCGAGGCTCGCGCTCAGGCGCGCGGCAACCAGCACGGCGCCGGCCGCGCCGTCCAACCCGGCCAGCGCTGCGGTGATGGCGCGTTCGCTGGCGTCGGTGTGATGCTCGAGTTCGACCACGCGCTGGAAGGCCAGAAAGAAATCTTCGACGTCGTCGCGTGCGCCGCCGCGATGCACGTGCTGCGCCGCGTCGAGCGCCTTGTTGTGTTCCTGGCTCGCGCACACGACCTCCTCCGCAAGGCGCGCGATGCCCTCGCGCACACTCGCCGGCAGGCGTTGCAGGCGCGCGTCGGCCAGGGTCGCCAGGAACACACCCTCCTCGAGCGCGTCGATCGCGTCGTCCTGTTCTTCGAGCAGCGCACGCAGGCGCTCGCGCGCCGCGGTGCGCCGGCTCATCCCGCGCACCTCGTTGACGAGACCGTCCGCCGCGCGCTCCCAGCCGGCGGCGCGGCGCAGCGCGCGCTGCGTGTAGTCGGCATCGAGGCTGTCGTCACCGAGGCGCTGCAACGCGCCGCGGATGAGGTCGGCGGCCTCGAACACATACTCGCCGTGACGCGCGGCGAGCGCGAGCTGCTCCTGCGGCACGGAGCGGAAGTAATTGAGCAGCTCGGCGCGGATCTGATCCTCGATGACGCGCCAGTCACTGCGCGCGAGGAGACCTTCGGCCGCGGTGGCGAGGGCATGGCGCAGGAATTCCAGCGTCTGCTGCGCGCCGATGATGGCGTTCAGGGGCTGCCCGTAATGCGGCTCGCCCATCGCCGCGTGTTCGACGGCGCGGAAGATCAGCTGCTCGCCGCCGAGCTCGAGGAAGGCGCGATGACCGTGGTCGTGATCCGCGGCCCACTTGAGCAGGGCAACGGCGTCCTTCTTGCCGACCAGGCCGCGCAGCCGCTTGCGTGCCTTGTTCCAGTCGATGAGGAAAACGAGCCGTGAGCCGAGCCAGCCCAGGAAGCGTTCGAGTTCGGCGTCGTCGCCGGCCATGAACTCGCCCCGGCACAGGTAATAGGTATCGTGTTCGAAGCCGGCCACCGCGTGGTTGGTGGTCTCGTGCCAGGTCACCGCGAACGGCGCCAGCAGGCTCCTGAAGAACTCGAGGCGCGGCAGGTGCACGTCGGTGTAGGTGAAAGCCGCGACGCGCCCCGCGACCTCGGTGACGAAGACGTGGGCATCGGTCGTGCCTATATCGTTCTGCAGCACCAGGCGTGGTCCCATCGAGGTCGCCGTGGTGCCGAGCCCGGGGTGGCCGAACTTCAGCGGCGCGGTGCGGTTCACGCCCGCCATGAAAGCTGCCACCAGCGGTCGATGGGCGGCATCGAGGCGATAGGCGCTGGCGCCGGCCACCTGTTCCTCGGCGACCTCGCGCTGCAACTGGTTCAGTGCCTTGTGCAGGTCCATCACGAGTACGTGCAGGCTGTCCCCGGCCTCGCGCGTGCCCCGCGTCAGGGTGAGCACGAGCGCCTCGGCGACCTCGTCGTCGGGTTGCGCGCCAAGGGTTTCGGCGAGCGCCGCGAGGCGCTGCTCGAAGCGCGTCACCAACTCGCCGCCGCTGAACTGCCAGGCGGCCAGGCGCAGTGGTTCGATCATCTGCTCGACGAGCGCAAGCAGGTGCGCCCGGATGGCGCAGAAGCCCGGCACGAGAAAGCCGTCCGCCGTCGCGCGCGTATTCTCGACCACGTCGTCGAGGCGCGCGTCCTCGATGCCGACGGCTTCGCGCTCGCGCGCGAGACTGTCGACCTCCATGTCGGGCCGCGTCGCCTGCAGCAGTGCGTTCTGCAACAGGCTGAAGAGGTACTTGGCCTGCTCGTTGGCGACGAGTGCATCGTTGACCCGTGCCGGCAGCAACAGTGCGCTCTCACCGAGGTCGTCGATGATGTTGCTCTTGGTCGTGGTCATGATGCTCCGAGCGTAGCCGCGTTACATCCCGCACGACTTGATCGGAAGCAGGTGGAAGCGCTGCAGCCGGTGCGAATCACGTCCGGCTCAGGTCGCGCCAGGCGGGCGCCGCCCGGCGCGGTGCGCGAGTCCGAGCAGGGCCGGTTCGTCGTGCACGATGAGCCGGGTCGGAATCGCTTCGAGATAGCCCGGCAGCGGCGCCGGCGTCTCGAAGCGCGCACGAAAGCGCGAAGCGCCGAGCAGCCCCGGCGCGCGCGGCAGGATGCCGCCGGCAAGGTAGACGCCACCGCGTGCGCCGGTGGCGAGCGCGAGATTGCGCGCGGCGATGCCGGCGAACGCGTGAAAGTGTGCGAGCGCCTCGCGCGCACACGCCTCGCGGCCCTCGCACGCCGCCGCGAACACCGCCGCCGCGCTGGCCGGTGCCCCGCCCAGCGCGCGATGGATGCGCTCCAGGCCGGCACCTGACAGCACCTGCTCAATCGACGGCGGCGCGCCGATCAGTTCGCGCACGCGCGCCAGCAGCGCCACCTCTTCGGCGCTGACCCCCGCTATCAGTGCATGCCCGGCCTCGGTCGCCAGCGCACCGCCGTGCGGCAGCCACAGGCTCGCACCGAAGCCGGTGCCGGGACCGATCACCAGCGCGGGCGCCTCGTCGCGCGCCGCGTCACCACCGAGCGCGACGAGGTCCGCAGCCGTGAGCACCGGCAGCGCCCAGGCGAGCGCGACGAAATCATTGACGAACTCGACCCGCGCGAAGCCGAAAGCGGCGACGAGATCGTTCGCGCAGAGATGCCACGCCAGGTTGGTCAGCGTGACCTTCCCGCCGCTGACCGGCGCGGCCACCGCCAGCAGAACGTCGAGCGCGGTCGCGTCGAGCGCGTGACGCTCGAGGAAGTCGCCGAGGCAGGCGTCGAGCGCGCCGGCGGCGGCGTTGTCGTAGCGCGTCACGCGCGTGCAGCGGCCGCCCTCGGCGAGGGCCAGGCGGGTGTTCGTGCCGCCGATGTCGCCGACCAGCGTGCCGGACGCGCTCATGCGCGAGCGGTGGCGCGCAGCTGGTCCAGGAAGCGCTCCGCCCAGTTGAAGATATCGTTGCCGGTGATCACCGCGTGCGCCTGCTGCCAGCGTTCGACGCGTTCGTCCAGCGGCATCTTGAGCGCGGTGAGGATGGCGTCGGCGATGCCGTCGTGGTCATGCGGATTGACGCGCAGGACGCTGTCGAGCTCCTGCGCGGCACCGGTCATCTCGGAGAGCACCAGGACGCCGGGATCGGCCGGGTTCTGCGCGGCGATGTACTCCTTGGCGACCAGGTTCATGCCGTCGCGCAGCGGCGTGACCAGGCCGACCCTGGCGAGAGCGAGAAAATTCATGATGGTGGGCCGCGCGTAGGCCTTGTTCAGGTAGCGCAGCGGCATCCAGTCGAACTCGGCGAAGCGGCCGTTGATCTCGCCGACGATGCCCTCCAGTTGCAGGCGCAGCGCGTTGTACTCCGGCACGTCCTCGCGCGACGGTTGCGCCACCTGCAGGTAGACCACGTCGCCGACCGTCTCGGGGTAACGGTCGAGCATGCGCTCGTAGGCGAGGAAGCGATCCGGCAATCCCTTGGAGTAGTCGAGGCGATCGACGCCGATGACCAGCGGACGGCCGTGCAGGCTCTGTTGCAGGCGGCGCACGGTCTTGACGTCGCGCCCGTTGCCGACCATGTCGCGCACCTCGCGCGGGTCGATGCTGATCGGGAAAGCACCGGCGCGCGAGCGGCGGTAACCCCAGCTGATGTTGCCGTCGTCGTCGACCACCGCGCCGGTACCGCGCACGATGCAATCGATGAAGTTGCGCAAATCGTTGTCGCTCTGGAAACCGATCAGATCATAGGCGCAGAACGACCACAGGATGTGCACGTAACCCGGCAGTGCGCGCAGCACATCGAACGGCGGAAACGGGATGTGCAGGAAAAAGCCGATCGGGCTGTCGACGCCGGCCGAGCGCAGGTCATGGCCGAGTGGGATCAGATGGTAATCGTGCACCCAGATGACGTCGTCGTCCTCGAGCACGTGCATCAGCTTGCGCGCAAGGTACTCGTTGGTGCGGCGGTAGCCCTCGCGGAACTCCGGCTGGAACTGCATCGCGTCGATGCGATAGTGGAACAGCGGCCACAGCACGCGGTTGGCGTAACCCTTGTAGTAGTCGTCGTAGTCGCGCTTCTGCAGCGGCACGGTCGCGTAGCGAATGCCGTCGACGTCGTCGCGCTGCGGCACGCGTCGCGTGCTGTCGGCAATGCTGCCGTCCCAGCCGAACCAGATGCCGCCGCTTTCGCGTAAGGCCGCGTTCAAAGCTACCGCGAGGCCGCCCGGCGCGCTGCCGGCGCGCGGCACCGTGCAGCGGTTGGAGACGAGCACGAGGCGACTCAAAACTCGCCCTCCCACGGCTTCGACAAGCGCAGGGCAGAGTTGATCAGGCCGACCATCGAGTAGGTCTGCGGGAAGTTGCCCCACAGCTCGCCGGTGCGCGGATCGATGTCTTCGGAAAGCAGGCCATGTCGGTTACGGTGGCGCAGGAGATCTTCGAACAGCGCGCGTGCCTCGTCCTCGCGTCCAATCGCATGCAGCGCGTCGACGAACCAGAACGTGCACACGGTGAAGGCCGTCTCGGGCAGGCCGAAATCGTCGGCGGTGGCATAGCGCAGCAGGAAATCGCCGCGCTTGAGATGCTGCTCGACCGCGGCCACGGTGCCGTGGAAACGCGGATCGTCGGCGCTGACGAAGCCGAGCTGTGCGAGCAGCAGCAGGCTGGCATCGAGATCGCGCCCGCCGAAGCTCTCGACGAAACAGTTCATCTCCGCGTTCCAGGCGCGCGCGGCGATGTCGGCGTGCATGGCCTCGGCCGCTTCGCGCCAGTGATCGTGGCGCTCGGCGAGGCCCAGGCGCGCGGCGATGCGGGCGAGGCGATCGCAGGCCGCCCAGCACATCACGGCCGAGAACGTGTGCACCTTGGCGATGCCACGGTACTCCCACAGGCCCGCATCGGGCGTCGCGTACTTCTCGTGCGCACGGTGGCCGAGAATCTCCAGACGGGCGAACAGGCTGGCGTCGCCGGGGCGGCGCATGCGTTCGTCGTAGAACACGTGCGCCGCGGCGAGCACGGCGGCGCCGTAGACGTCGTTCTGCACCTGGGTCCAGGCCGCGTTGCCCATGCGCACCGGCCCCATGCCGCGATAGCCGGGCAGGCTCTCCACGACCTGCTCGTCGAGCTCGGTGGTACCGTTGATGCGGTAGACCGGGCCGAGCAGACCATCGCTCGAGTCGGCGATGCGGTTGATGATCCAGCCGAGGTAGCGCTCCATGGTAAGCGTGGCGCCGAGGCGGTTCAGTGCGGCAACCACGAACCACGCGTCGCGCAGCCAGCAATGGCGGTAATCCCAGTTGCGGCCGCTGTCCGGCGCTTCCGGGATCGAGCTCGTCACCGCCGCGATGATCGCGCCGGTGTCGTCGTAGGCATTGAGCTTGAGCGTGATGGCGGCGCGGATGACCTCGTTCTGCCATTCGAACGGGATACCCAGGTAGCGCACCCACTCGTGCCAGTAGTCACAGGTCTCGTCGTAGAAGCGTTGCGCCAGGGTGTGGACGTTGTCCGGGCAGGTCTCGTCGGGACCGAGCAGCAGCGTGAGCGGTTCGTCGAGCACCTGCGGGAGCTCGTCGAGGATCGCGCTGACCGAACCGTTGGTGGTGACGCGCAGCACGCTATCCGGCAGCACGTAGCGGATGTGATTGCTGCCGTGGGTCACCGTCACCGGGCTCGCGCCGTGCGCGGCCTGTGGCCGGATGCGCACACGCACGCGCGGCGTGCCGCCGAGCGGCCGTACCTGGCGCACCACCATGACCGGGCGGAAGGTGCGGCCGAACTGCTTGAAGCGTGGCGCAAAGTCGACAATCTCGACACCGGCGCCGTCGGCGCCGAACAGCCGCGTCACGAGCACGGCGGTGTTCTTCACGTACGCCTGTTCGCTGCGCACGCAGTCGACGAGTTCGATGGCGTAGCGGCCGCTGTAGTCGCCTTGCGCCGGTTCGCCGCGCAGCAGGGCGTCGAACACGGGTTCGCCGTCGAAACGCGGCACACACGCCCACACGATGGTGGCGTTGGCATCGATCAGCGCGGCAATCGTGGAGTTGCCGATGAGGCCGAGGTCGAGTGAACTCATCCAGGGATTCCTGCGTGGTGGCGTGCGACCGCTTCGTCGAGCCAGCGCAGCACCGCGCGCGGGTCGGAGAGGTAGGTGTGTGCCGCGGTCTCGCCGTCGCCGACCTTGACCGACAGGCCGCCGAGGGCATTGACCACGGCGAAGCCGTGCTCATCGGTGCGGTCGTCGCCGACGAACACCGCGCGGCGCCCGCGGAACGGCTGCTCGCGCATGAACGCGTCGATGGCGCTGCCCTTGTCGGCGCCGGCGGCGCGGATCTCGATGACCATGTGGCCGCGCTGCATGACCAGGCGCGCCGGCAAACCGCTTTCGAGCTCGGCGGCCAGCGCTTCGACCTCGGCCGCGCGGTGCGGCGCAGCGCGGTAGTGCAGCGCCAGCGCGGCGCCCTTGTCCTCGACCAGCAGCCCGGGCAGGCGCCGCGCGGCCGCCGTGAAATGTTCCCGGACCTCGGCCAGCAGCGCGTCGCCCTCCTCGACCAGGCGATGCACCGTACCGTCGGCGGTGCGCCGCTCGAGTCCGTGCAGTCCGGCGAGTGGCAGGGAGAGCGGCGCGAGCAGCTCGTCCAGCGTCGCCATGCGCCGCCCGCTGACCACGGCGAGAGCGCCGTCACACAGGGTCTCGAGGGTGTCGAGCAGCTCGAGCAGCGTCGCCGGCACGTCGACGGCCATGGGCGAATCGCCGAAGCCGATCAGAGTACCGTCGAGGTCGAGGAAAATCGCGCTCGCGCGCGGATCGAGCGGAGCGGGGGCGGACAGCGCGGACATCGTCGGGCAGGCTTTCCAGGTTCGTCTTAACGTCGACACCACGCGTTCGCATCAGCATCCACGTGGGTCGTGTTGCAGTGTACACAAACACGGCGACGGGCGGCCGGCCCCGTTGCCGACGGGCCGTGCCGCTGGCATCGCGCTCACGGGATGCGACCACGCCCTGCCGGAGGGCCCGGCGGCCGACCCGGCACGCTTGCCGCGACGGCATCGCGGCGGCCCTCGGCGTGCGCGCCAACCTCGCACGCACCGGGCGCGACGTCGGCCGCGGCGAACGCTGCAAGCGCCGCGCGGCGCCGCAGGCGTTGCGCCAGGCAGGGCGGCGACTCGCCGTCGACGTCGCGCCGCCCGGCCGGCACGCCGAGCGCCTGCAGGGCCGCGATCGTCTCACCGTCATCGGCCGTCTCCAGCGCGTGGTGCAGCGCGTTGCGACCGCGCTTGTCGGCGGCACCGACGTCGGCGCCGGCGGCGACCAGCCGACGCAGCGCATCGACGTCCTGCATGCGGCTCGCGCGCAGCAAGGCCGTCATGCCGTCGGACGCGTGCACGTTCGGGTCCGCACCCAGCGCCAGCAGGTGGAAGGGGAACTCGCGTTCCGCCGGCACCGGGCTGAGCCGCGCAATGAGCAGCGGCACGCCATCGAGGCGGCTCACATCCGGATCGGCGCCGGCTGCGACCAACTCGGCGAGTAGTGCGCGACCGGCACGTGGCGCGACGCGCGCGAGCGCGTCACGTCCCCGCGCGTCGGTCAGCGTGGGATCGGCGCCGTGCGCCAGCAGCAGGGCATGCAGCGCGTGATCCGACTCGTCGTAGACGGCGCCATTCAGATAGGGCCGCGCCGCCGCGTCCGCGCCATGCTCGAGCAGCACGCGCACCACGTCTTCCCGGCGTAGCGCGAGTGCCAGCGTGAGCGCATCATCCGTCGGCGCCCCGGCATCGAGCAGGAGCGCGGTGAGCCGCAGGTCGGCCGTACGCACGGCAGCGCCGAGTTCCCGCGCGACGAGCGTCGGGTTCGGCGTCACGTCCATGCGCGCGCCATGGGCGATGAACAGCTCGAGCGTGTTCGATTGGCGTTGTGCGACGGCGGCGATGAACGGGGTGCGCGACGGACTGCAGCGACGATTGGGATCGGCACCGGCGGTGACGAGCTGCGAGGCGATCGCGAAGGCGCGATCGTCTAGTGCGCCGCGCACGCCCGCATTGACCGCCGTGCACAGCGGTGGCGGATGGTCGGCCCAGGTCGCGTCGGGCTCGACCCCCGCCACGAGCAGCAGCGCCGCCACCGCGTCGCGGCGGTTGCGTACCGCAGCGTGCAGAGCGCGGGCACCGTCGGCCGCCGGGATGTCGAGACCGGCGTCGAGCAGCAGCCCGAGCACGGTGCTGTCGTCGTGCCCGGCCGCCGCCACGACGAGCCCGAGGTCATCCGGACCGCGATAGTCGAGGCGCGCGCCCGTCGCGCGCAGGTGGCGCAGCGTCGCGGCATCGAGCGTGCCGTTGCGCACCGCTTCGTAGAGCGCCAGGTCACGGGGCGAGAACGTCGCGTCGTAGCGCGTGGCGAAGCGGCGCGGCAGGTCGTTGACCTCGGCCCAGTACCATGCGTGCCAGCCGAGGAAGCCGCCGAAATACACGGTGGCGACGGCGAACGCGAGGTGTTGGCGACGACGCCAGGCGAGCACCACGGCGAGCGGCGCGCCCAGCAGGTGCAATGCGAGTACCGCCAGCCACGGTATGACCAGCACGAGGCCGCCCAACCCGCTGGGCGCGAGCGCCGCGGCGATGCCCAGCACGGCCAGCGCGAGCATGCAGGCCGCGAGCAGCAACCAGACCGTGCGGCGACGGGGTGCCGGGCTCATGGGCGTGCCCACCCGGGCAAGACTGGGCAAACGTGCAACGATCGCATGTCCCCCTTATCGGCCCCCCGGAGCACTGCCTGAGACCGGCCGGCGGCGTGCCGACGTCCCGTCGCGCCCTTGCCGGTCTCGGCACGGCATGCACGAAGCTCTACCATGAGCGGGCCGCGGGCAGTCCGCCCCGGACCTGCGCGACCCGCGCGCGATACGCCAATACGATGGGGAGGACGAGCGTCATGAACGATTTCAAGGACAAGGTGGCCGTGATCACGGGCGGCGCGAGCGGCATCGGCCTGGCCGTGGCACGCGCGCTCGGTGCGGCCGGCGCGAAGCTCGTGCTCGCGGACATCGAACGACCGGTGCTGGACGAGGCCGTGGCGGGCCTCGAGCGGGCGGGCGTGGTGACCACCGGCATGGTGGCCGACGTCAGCTCGCGCGAAGCGGTCGACGCCCTCGCCGCGCATGCCTGGGACACGTTCGGTGCGGTCGACATCGTCATGAACAACGCCGGGGTGGCGGTCTTCGGCGCGACCCAGGAGATGACGCACGACGACTGGAAGTGGTCGATCGACGTCAACCTGTGGGGCTGTATCCATGGCGTCGAATCCTTCGTCCCGCGCATGATCGCGCAGGGCCGCGGTGGCCACGTGCTGTTCACCGCGAGCTTCGCCGGTCTCGTGCCGAACCGGGAGCTCGGGCCGTACAACGTGACCAAGGCGGCGGTGGTGGCGCTCGCCGAATCGCTGCGCAAGGACGTGCGCGAACACGGTATCGGCGTTTCCGTGCTGTGCCCGATGCGGGTCGTGAGCAACATCGACTTCAGCGCGCGCAACCGGCCCGACGCGCTCGGCGGCCCGACCGCCAACCGCAGTTACACCGACGAGGAACGCGCCGCGCTCGGCGGCCGCCTGCTCGAAGTCGAGCCGGTCGCGGAGCTGGTGCTCGAGGCGATGCGCCGCAACACGCTCTACATCCACACCCACAGCGAGGCCGCCGAATTCTTCGGCAAGCGCGCCGCGCGTATCAGCGCCGCGTTCGACGACGCGTTGTGAACCCCGCACACGCTCACCCCGAACGTGCGCGACGCACGCCCAGTCCGAGCACCGCGACGGTCACCGCGGGCAGAAACGTGAGCGTCACGATCGCGGTGCCCACCAGGCCGAACAGCACGATTGCGCCGACGCCACGATAGAGTTCGGAGCCCGCGCCGGGCAGGAACACCAGCGGCGCGAGACCGAACACCGTGGTCACCGTCGACATCGCGATCGGGCGCAGGCGCGAATCGACCGCCTCGCGCACTGCGGCGAGCGGTGCCAGGCCTTCCTCGCGCACGTTGTCCACCGCGCGGTGGACAACCAGGATCGGGTTGTTGACGACCGTGCCCATGAGGATCAGGAAGCCGAGCATGGAAATCATGTCGAACGGCTGGTAGAGGGCCGGCAGGCCGAGCAGCGGCAGCGCTGCCCCGGCCAGGTTGAGCAGCGCGAGTCCGGCGATACCGCCGGCGATACCCAGTGGGATGGTCGTCATGATCAGCAGCGGGTAGCCCCAGTGGGCGAAGATCGCGGCGAGCAGCAGGTAGACGATGACGAGCGCGACGAGGTAGTTGTCGGCCAGCGCCGCACGCGTCGCGTCGAGCTGGTCCGCGGCGCCCGAGATGTCGGTCGCGACGTCGGCCGGGATGCGCCCCGCCGACCGCAGATGCGCAACCACGTCACTGCGCACGCGCTCCACACCGGTCTCGAGCGCGACCTCGGGCGGCGGGATGACGTGCAGCGTGACGGTGCGCTGACCGTTCACGCGGCGCACGATGCTGGTGTCGACAGTCTCGACCACCTCGGCGAGCGAGGACAGCGGCACCGCGCTACCGCCCGGCGCGTAGATGAGCAGGCCGTCGAGCGCGTCGACGTCGACGTCGCCGCCGTGTTCGCTGTAGAGGAAGATGTCTACCTTGTCGTCACCGAGAAAGAACTCGTCGACGTAGGCTCCGTCGGTCAGCGCGGCCACGGCGAGGCCGAGATCGGTCACGTCGAGACCGAGCTCGGCCGCGCGGCGCCAGTCAGGGCGGACTTCGATGAGCGGCTGAGACAGGGACAGCGTCGGCGGCTCGGCCTGGATGCGCGGCTCGTCGAAGACTTCGCGGGCGCGACGGTAGGCGTCGCTGGCGACGGCATAGATCGCCTCGAGACGCGCGCCCGAAATGTCGAGATCGACGCTGCGCGTGCCGCCGTCGTTGCTGGTGATGATCGATCCGCGCGAGACGAACGCGCGCATGCCGGGGTAGCCCTCGAAATGCGCCGAGAACGCATCCATCAGGGGCAGGATGTGCGCCGGATCGATTGGTTCGGAGACGATGCGCAACTGCTGCGCGGAGACGCGCAGGTTCACGTACTTCAGCGGCGGCACGTCGATCTCGCCGCTGTCGTAGCGCGCCGGGTCGGCCTCGACGAATGGCAGGAAATGCGCCTGCACCGCGTCGGCCACGGCAGACATCGCGGCCAGGTTGTAGCCGGGTGGCGCATTCATCGTCGCGAAAGCCTTGGCTTCCTCGCCCTCGGGCAGGTACTCCGCGGGCGGCGTCAGCCACGCGGCGATGGCGCCACTGGTCGCAACCACTATCACGATGCACGCGGCACGGCGCGCGCGCCCACCGATGATCCAGCCGATCGCACCGAGCGCGCCGCGGCGCACGCGGCCGGCGCTGTGGCGCGCCGCCTGGATGCCGAGGCGTGCACTCGCCGTCGGCACCACGGTGATGGCGACCAGCATCGAGACCAGGATCGAGGCGGAGACCGCGATCGCGATGTCCGAGTAGAGCTGCCCGGCCTCCTCGGCAATGAACACGATCGGAATGAAGACCATGATGGTGGTCAGGGTCGAAGCGAGCACGGCCGGCCACACGCGGGTCACCCCGGCGATCGCGGCGGCCGCGCGGTCGAGACCACGGCGGCGCTCGAGTTCGATGCTTTCGAGCACGACGATGGCGTTGTCCAGCGTCATGCCGATGGCGAAGGCAATGCCGGCGAGCGAGATGACGTTGATGGTGCGTCCGGCGGCGAGCAGGCCGATGAACGCGGCGATGGTGCAGATCGGGATCCCGATCACGCCGACCAGGGTCGTACGCACCGAGCGCAGAAAGGCGAACATCACGAGCGTCGCGAGCAGCGCGCCGATGGCCAGGTTCTTCCACACGTTGAACACCGAGTCCTCGACGTAGCGCACGTCGTCGGCAGTCAACGCGATGTGCATGCCGGCCGGCGCGAGCACTTCGCGATCGATTTCGTTGACCTCGGCCATCATCGCGCGCTTGATCGCGATGACATTCGAGCCCTGCTCGCGCTGCACGGCAAGCTGGATTACCGGTGCACCGTTGACGAAGGAGCGGTCGCGCAGCTCGCGGTGGTCGAGCACGACCCGCGCCACCTCGCCCAGCGTCGTCACGGCATCACCGCGCCGCGCGACGATCAGCTCTTCGAGCGCGGCAACCTCGTCGAAGCGGCCGATCGTGCGCAGCAGGTAGCGCCGCTTGCCGCCCTCGATCTCGCCGCCGGAGACATCGCGGTTGCGCGCGCGCAGCGCGTCGCGCACGTCGGCCACGGTGAGGCGGCGCTCGGCCAGCCGTGCGGCATCGAGCAGCACGCGCACTTCGCGCTCGGCGCCGCCGCGCACGTCGACCTGCGACACCCCGGGGACCGTCTCCATGCGGGTACGCACCTGGTCCTCGATGAAGTCGCGCATCATGTCCATATCGAGCGCACGCGGATTGCCGGGCCGCGGGGCAATGCGGAAATACATGAACGAATTGGCCGAAAACGCGGCCGCGTAGATGCGTGGCTGGTCGACGTTCTCGGGATAGGCGGGCACCTGGCTGAGCGCGTTGTTGACGCGTATCAGGGTCTCCGTGACGTCGATACCGAAGGGAAACTCGAGTTCGATCTCGGCGCGCCCGCTTTCGGCGACGGCGATGATGCGCGCGAGGCTCGGCACCGTGCGCAGGTACTTCTCCTGCTCGATGAGGATTTCCTGCTCGATGTCCTGCGGCGTCGCGCTCGGCCACTCCGTGCGCACGGTGATGGTGCGCACCTCGAGGTCGGGGATCATCTGCACCGGGATGCGCAGCGCCGCGCTGATCCCGAGCACGGTGACGATCAGCGTCGCCACGGTGACGAGAATGCCGTTGCGTACGAGCCAGGCGAACATCAGCGCCGCCCCGGCGAACTTGCAGGCGCGTCCCGCGGACTCATCCGCCGGGTGTGTCGGGCACGACGCGCTGCCCCTCGACCAGCCCTTCGTTACCGCGCACCACGACCTGCGCGCCCGCCGCCAGTCCGCTGCGGACTTCGACCAGGCCGTCGAAGGCACGCCCGATCTCCACGCGCTGCTCGCGCACCGCGTGCGCGGTGTCATCGTGACGCTCCAGCACCCACACCGTGACCCGCCCGTCCGGGTAACGCAGCAGCGCATCGCGCGGCACCGTCACACCTTCGCGGCCGTCCGCCAGACGCAGCCGCGCGCGCGCCGACATGCCGGGGATGATGGGCACGGCCGCGTCGTCGAGCCGCGCCAGCAGCAGAAACGTCCGCGACTGCGTATCGCTGCGCGGTACGCTGGCGATTACGCGCGCGGCGAGCTCGCGCCCGGGCAGCGCATCGAGCGATACGCGCAGGGCGAGCGCCGGCGTGATGCGCGGATAGAACTCCTGCGGCACCTCGAAATCGATGCGCAACGGCGCGGTCGCGGTGAGTTCGACGACCGGCGCACCGGGCTCGAGCCATTCGCCGGCCTGGGTCATGCGCTGGCTGACCACGCCGGCGAAGGGCGCCTGCAGCGTGTGGCGCGCGAGCAGTGCTGCTTCGCGTCGCTCGCCGGCTTCACGCACCTCGACCGTGGCGGCATCCATGTCGACCTCGGCGCGACGCGCGCGCAGCTCGGTCTCGGCGATGGTGAGTTCGGCGCTGAGGCGCTCGGCCTCGGCCAGGCGCCGGCGGGCGTCCTCGAGCGCGGCGCGCGCCTCGCGGGTCGCGGCGCGCGCGGCCTGCAACGCGATGCGCGCCAGCTCGCCATCGAGCGTGACCAGCGGCGCCCCTGCCTCGACCCGGTCACCGAGTTCGACGTGCAGCGTCTCCACCTGGCCGGCCACCTCGCTCGACAGTCGCGCGAGCCTGGGCGAGACGACGCTGCCGGTGACCCGCACCTCGTGCACGACCTCGCGCAGTTCGGCCGTGGCGACGACCACCGGCGGCGGCGTCTGCGCCCGGGCGGTGACGCTCGCGAGAACGGCGCACAGTGCCCAGAGCACACGGGTGGCGGTTGGCATCGACATGTCGGCCGACGATAGCAGATCCGCGCGCAGCGGTTGCCAACATCCGTCCCGCGCCGCTGTCACGTTTGCGTGCACGGCATCGTCTAAAGGACGCAACACGAGGAACGCGACCATGCAACGAACCCTCACCGCACTCATCGCGAGCGTCTACCTGGGCAATGCCGCCTGGATGCTGACCGATCCGCTCGGCTGGTACCAGACGGTGCCCGGCGTCCCTGCCAGTGGCCCGGCCAACATCCATTTCCTGCGCGATCTCGGCTTCGCCTATCTCGTCAGCGGCGCGGCGTGCGCGGCCGGCCTGTGGCAGCCCGCCCGCCTCGGCGCCTGACTCGCCGCGGGCAGTGCCTGGCCCGGCCTGCACGCTGCCTTCCATCTCGCCGAATGGGCCCACCACGGGCTGCCGCCCCCACACGTGCTGGCCAGCGATCTCGCCGGCGTCGTCGCTCCCGTCGTGCTGGCCAGCGCTATCGTCGTGAGGCGTGCGCTCGGGGCAAGGTCTGTCCCCGTCAACGGAGTCGAACCATGCTGAAACGTTTCATCCATGCCCGCATCCGGGCGTTCGAGCGCCGCTACGATTACGACGCGCGCTACCTGCACGAACTGGCCGATCTCGACGGCGCCGGGTTACGCGCCTTCAGCGGCGCGGCGGCACGTCTCGGGCGGCGCCATGCCGAGGTACCCGCGGCGGCCTGGTTCGGGGCGCGCCTGGCCGCGATGCTGGCCGAGGATTGCGGTCCATGTACCCAGCTCACTGTCGACATGGCGCGCGAAGCCGGTGTCGACCTG
>Ga0180430_10000667_pt1 | contig 36582 bp, 27 predicted proteins | sample SS_ome_9_FD_132999 | JGI IMG/M metagenome (GOLD analysis project Ga0180430, IMG submission 132999) | Hypersaline lake sediment archaeal communities from the Salton Sea, California, USA - SS_1_S_2 metaG | ecosystem: Environmental > Aquatic > Non-marine Saline and Alkaline > Hypersaline >...
CAGGAGTATTTCAGCAAAAACCCAAACCTTTCCGAATTTTGAAGCAAGTCTTACTGAAACATCCGGGATTTTTTCAAGCAGGATGAAACCTATGGTCATTATTCCAAGCAATGAAGAAACAGCAATTATACCTGATAGAATATCCTCAAGTCCCGTCATCAGGATTGCTACTCCCAGTATTAACAATACCTTTCTCGTATCCCTTGTGTGCATCTTTTTGTAAAGAAGGACCAGTATCATTCCAATGGCAATACCAAGAAGTATTCCTGCAGCTATTGATACTGCAGTTGAAAGTACAATTGATACAAAACTGACCTTGCTTCCTGCATACATCCCCATGAAAGCAGAGAATAGGGTTATGGAAAAAATATCATCAACAGATGCCCCGGCAAGAATCATTGTCGGAATTCCCTTGGCTCCGCCTATTCCCCTTTCCTGATAATCCAGCATAGCGGGAACAACCACTGCAGGCGAAACCGCTGCCAATATGAAAGCAAGTATTCCGGCCTGTATGAAATCAAAATCTAATAAAAGCATGGAAGCTGCTATAACCATGGCCCCTTCAAGAAGACAGGGTATGAAACTGAGACGCAGTGCAGGGCCGCCTACTTTTCTAAGGACATCCCTGCCCAACCCAAGTCCTGCCCTAAGCAAAATAACAATCAGAGCGATTTTTCTGAAATCGTCAGAAATTGCCAGAAACTCAGGTGAAAGCATATCAAAACACCAGGGACCCAATAGGATCCCTGTAGCCAGCATACCCAGCAAGCCGGGTAATTTGATTTTTTCAAACAACCTGTTTGCCGCAAGCCCTGCAATTAACACAAGGGCCAGACTATATGCCATGTTCAGTCCGCCTTTTCAAAAGGATAATTTTCAGGAGCGTTCTGTCCGAGGGCACCTATGAAAAGGGTATCATATGCTATGACTACTTCCTCATCAGTCGGTATTACCATAGCCTTGACGGGTTTCCCATTGAAGGTTCCCTCGGCAATGACAATTTCCTCTCCCCTTATTCTATTTGCTTCTTCATCAATATTGAATTCACATCCCTCAAGCATTCCGAGTACTTTCTGCCTGACATACCATTCATTCTCACCTACTCCCGCTGTAAAAATTATTGCATCACATGTTCGGGATGTGCACATGTAACTTCCTATGTATTTGGCAAGTCTGTATGCATAGATATCAACAATACGGTCACTTTCCTTGTCACCTTCAAGAGCTTTTGTCCGAATATCCTGCATCAGATTTGTTCCACTTATACCCTTGAGTCCACTTTCTTTGTTAAGCATCCTCATTACTTCATCATAAGCTTTTCCAAGATCCATATTCTTTTCTTCTGCATAAACATGAGCTATATGGCCTATTATTGCCGGATCCATATCACCGCTTCTGGTGCCCATTATTACACCTTCAAGAGGTGTGAATCCCATGCTTGTATCCATGCTCTTTCCACAAGTTACTTTTGTAAGACTGGAACCGTTTCCCATGTGTGCAGTAATACAGTTGATCTCATCATGGGATTTTCCTAAAAGAACAGCTGCCCGCCTTGAAACATACAGATGACTTGTTCCATGGAATCCGTATCTCCTTACCTGGTAATCCCTGAACCATTCATCAGGCAGGGCATATTTATAGGCATATTCAGGTATTGTTGCATGAAATGCAGTATCAAACACAGCAACATTCGGAATGCCGGGCAGAAGTTTTTCAGCGACTACGATTCCCTTTAGATTCTGTGGGTTATGCAAAGGTGCAAGAGGTGAAAGATTCCTGATTTCATCAATTACCTCATCAGTCAGCAGTACGCTCCTGTTATATTTTGAACCACCGTGTACTACCCTGTGCCCAATGGCAGCAATCGTTTCCTTGGGCACATCCTGTTTTTCAAATATTGAGAACATCTCAACCAGTGCATCCTCATGGTCAGGAAGCTCTATGGGATACTTGGTCTTGTCCCCGTTTGTTTCGAACTTCATCGTGCTTCTCTCGATGTTGCCAATTTCTTCGGCTATTCCCCCGATTATAGGCTCCACCGTATTGTCCTCATTAACCTTGAATAAGTTGTACTTAAGGGATGAACTCCCGCAGTTCAGTGACAAAATGGTTTTTTTCATATATGATCTCCTTTATCTATTCCGCCTGGGCGGTCATTCAAATCTTATTTCTCTCCCTGTCCGGGCACTTTCATATACTGCATCCAGTATCTTCATCAATTCCACACCGTCCTCAACCGGGCTTATGCATTCAGCCTTTCCTTCGGTACAATCAATGAAATGTTCTATCTGCCTGTCAAACATTGCCTGGAAATTATTCGTATCCTTGCTGAATACCGGAGTCAGGTCAGTATTATAGCCTTCTTCAGATCCTGAAATCCTTACTTCTGGGGCAATTTCAATTCCTGCCTTTGTTCCGAATATCTCACAATAGAGTTTTTCATTTGCTGTATGAAGTGTAAAACTGACTTCGACGGATAGAGCTGCCCCGTTCCTGAATCTTATCAAGGCTGATGCAAAATCCTCTACATCACAAACGGTTCCGACATCTGCAGGTCTATACCTTCTGAGCATCTTGATATCTGCCCTGGGTCCGATGTTTTCAAATGTAACCCCGTATACTCCTGCAGTTTCAGGTTTTCCCATGAGATATCTGCACAGGTCAATCATATGAACACCCAGGTCAATCAAAGGGCCTCCTCCCGATTTGCTTTTGTCTGCAAACCAACCTGTTGGATTCCCACAACGTCTTATGCATCCTGTTTTTGCATAATATACGTCGCCCAGCCTGCCGCTATTTATAAAATCCCTTGCTATTTCAGTGCCTTGGTCGAACCTTCTTACAAATCCCACCATCAGAAGTTTTCCCGTTTCTTCTGCCGTTTTTTTCATTTCTTCAGCCTCATGTCTGTTCATTGCAAGTGGTTTTTCACAGAGAACATGAGAACCTGCCCTCAAGGCATCTATCGCAATACGTGCATGGCTGTTATTCCATGTGCATATGCTTATGGCATCAGGTTTTTCTTTTTCAAGCAATTCATTATGGTCATGGTATACACCGGGAATTGAATTATCCCTGCAAAAATCCTCAACCCTTTTCCTGTTGATATCACATGCGGCAACAATTTCTACATTTTCCAGTTTTTGATAAGCTTTTATATGTGTTCTGCTTATATTGCCGGTTCCGATTATCGCGACTCTGGTTTTTTTCATAAGAAACTCCGGTAAATGCATACTTCCCGAACATTATATCATTTTTTCATGTAATGTTTTTTATGACTTTACCGAAATCAACCACTGTTCTTTCAGTCCTGGATATGTCTGCAGAAATCGCAACTGCGCTGGCAAGCAAGCCGTCATATGATTGATTGGGGTATGAGTTTCTTTCATAGCATTTCCTGAAGAATTCACACAGTCCGCTGTCACCTCCGCCGTGACTTCCGCTTGTCTCTTCTGAAGCATATACAACTTCTTCAAATCCCTTTTTCCTGAGGTGAACAATCTGATCCTCAAATGATGCCTCAATGCTTCCTTTTGTTCCGTGAACGGAAATTTTCCTGTTTCCTATGGCTGAGTGCATGGTTAGGGTAAATACAGCTGTAATACCATTTTTGTATAATATATTGACAGACTGGTGGTCCACTATATCCGAGTCGATGTTATATGGACAAATACTGATATCAGCAGTCGAAAACTCATATTTTTCATCATCTTTGTAAATGCACTCTCCATAAACCGGGCATGCCTCTGAACATACTTCAATGCCTGTCCCCGGTCTGAAGACCGTATTTGTCCCGAATGAAGTTACTGCTTCAGGTGTCGAATCAGCTATCAGATTCAATATATCCATATCATGACTGCATTTTGTATTTAGAAGTCCTCCGCTGAATGCACTGTTTCTGTGCCATCTTCTGAAAAACTTTGCGGCATGGATTGCATCAAGGGTTTCGGATGCTTCTATTGAAATCACACTTCCTATTTCACCCATTTTGACAAGTTCAAGTACTTTCCTGTACATGAAAGTATATCTTAGTCCAAAACCCAGGACTATTCCATGATTGTAATCCCGGACAATACCTGCAATTTCACTAAGTTTCCCAAGTGTCACTTCAACAGGTTTTTCCAACAGTATAGGTTTTTTCCATGTTGCAGCCCATTTCATGGTTTCCATATGTTTATAATCAGGAGTTGCAATGATGATTGCATCAAAATCACTTGTTTTCTTATAATCATCATAGGCTGCTGCATTTTCAAGGAAAAATCGCTCTATAAGTAACTCCGCCTTATCAATCCTTGGGTCAGCAACAGCAATAATCTCTTTTTTGAAATACCTTGCATATGCCGTTGCCCTGTTGCCGCTGCCCACCAAAAGTAATTTCATCTGCTAATCTCTCCTTGGATTATTTTGACCAATTCTCCAACGGCTTGATCAACCGAACCAATGTTAAGCAATTTATGGTTCATTGTTCTTTCGTAATCACATTTTCTACTGTTATATAATCGTTCTATCATTCCCGGTTTGTTCCTTATCATGGGTCGGTTTGAATCATCCATGGTTTTCTTGATTTCCGACAACGGTCTGCTGATATAAATTACAATTGAGTTCGTTATTATATCCTGATTCCTTTTTATTCCCAATATTCCGCCACCGGTAGATATCACCACATTGTTTCTGCTGCAGGCTTTCTCCAGCTCCCTTGTCTCATATTCCCTGAAAACCTGCTCCCCGTGTTCCCTGAATATTTCAGAAATTCTTCCGTATTTCCTTTCGATTTCATCATCTATATCAATGAACTCCAGACCTGTTTCCGATGCAGCTTTCATTCCTAAAGTAGTTTTACCGCAACCTGACATACCGGTTAGAATGAATCTTGTATTTCTTGTTTTCAAAATGTTATATATACTTATGATCAAGTCATTTTCATAACTTCTTTTTCTCCAGATTTCCTGGGCCTTTACTGCCTGAGCAACAAGCATGAAAAGGCCATTTGCGGTCTTCAGGCCTAAACTATCTGCCTTTTTCAGAAATTTTGTATAGGCTGGATTGTATATCAAATCAACAGCTGCATTGAATTTTTCTACTATACCATCATTCACCGGACAACCGTTTAAGTCGGGGTACATACCTACCGGGGTTGTATTTACAAGTCCGAATCCCTCCTGAATGTCCTCATAGGATATAAATCTACCCCCTCTTTTTTTCCTGCTGGCTATCTGAATACCGGAAGCTCCACAATCTTCCAGAACAGCCGTCACACTTCGAGATGAACCACCTGAACCCAATACAACAAAGCTATGTCCTGTAACTTCTATCCCTCCGGCTTCAAGGGATGCTCTGAATCCAAAGTAATCCGTATTTGCTGCATGTATTTTACCCTTATTGAACAATAGTGTATTTGCAGCTCCGATATTCCTTGCTTCCATGGAGCAGGTGTCAGAAATTTCAAGTGCCTTTATCTTATATGGAATTGTTACATTTACCCCGTCAAAGCCTTTATCAGCAAGTTTCAGTATCTCTCCCCTGAAATCTGCTTCCAGAGGTATTTCCAAAAGGTCATAACTGCCTTCAAGACCTGTCAATAGATTGAACTGCGTATGGATGACAGCAGAATAGCTGTGCCCGAGTTTTTCACCGACAAGACCTAGTTTCATAATCAAATACTCCTGTAAGAGCCAAGTATCCTGAAATAGCCGCATGATACCTTTGCTTTGTCAAGAGCATGCAGTATGTTTTGCCTTGATGTGCTGCCATTGAAATCCAGATAGAAAAAATACTCAAAACTCCTTCTTGGATTCGGTCTTGATTCTATTCTTGTAATATTTATATTATCCTCATAGAATGGTTCCAGAATTTTATACAGTGCTCCGGGAGTATGATTTGAAGTAAATAGGATACTTGTCTTTTCTGCTCCTTCGGTGGGTTCCGGGTCAGCGCTTATCACTATGAACCTGGTTTTGTTTCTTGAATTGTCCTGTATGTTTTCCCTTATGATATCCAGTCCGTAAAGCTGTGCACATTTCCTTGACGCTATTGCACCGTTTTCTGCTCTTCCCCATTTTGCTATATCCCTTGCAGCAAAAGCAGTATTGTCATATGAACATTCAGTGAGATCAGGATGATTTCCGAAAAAACCTGCACATTGGGACAAAGCCTGCGGATGTGAATAGACATATTTTATATCCCGCAGCAAAACCCCTTTGTTTCCCAAAAGACAATGTTCAACCCTTACCTCGGTCTCTGCCTTTATATAAAGGTCAAAGTCCCTCATCATATCAGTAACCGCATTTACTCCGCCGGTGGATGAATTCTCATAAGGAACTACCCCCATTGCAATCTTCCCACTGGAAATAGCGTTGAACAAATCATACAACCTATCATATGCCCTGGCCTTTGTTTCATTTCCGAAAATCCTGGCAAATGCCTGTTCCGTATATGAGCCTTCCGCCCCCTGATAACCTGCCGGAAGTCCTTCAGGGAGATCTATATGCCTGACCGGAGGTTCGCCGATCAAATCCCTTTGATACTTTTTTGACACCTCCATCATATCCTTTGTAAACTCAACGGCATAAGGTTTGATGGCCGGGTTCTTAACCTCATTTGAGACGTTTTCAATGACTTTATTTTCACGTTCAGGATCAAATACTGCCTTTCCTGTCCTGCCTTTCCCTTTTCCTATTTCTGCAACAAGCTCCATCCTTTTCTCAAAAAGTCTGGCAATATCCTTATCAATTTCATTTATATTACTGCGCTTTTCGTCAAGTGTACTCATATTTCCTCCAGCAGGTGGTCCATGACTGCGATTGCTGCACAGGATTCGATGACGGGAACTGCCCTTATTCCTATACATGGATCATGCCTTCCTTTTATTACCAAATCAGTATTCTCTCCTGTTTCAAGATCAACGCTTTTTTGTTCTTTGGAAATTGATGATGTAGGCTTCATGCAAACCCTGAACACTACAGGCATTCCATTGGATATACCCCCGAGTATTCCTCCCATATCATTCTTGAGGGTCTTTACTTCTCCGTCAATATAACGGAATCCGTCATTTGATTCGCTTCCCCTCATGGAAGCCAGACTGAATCCTTTCCCGAATTCAATTGCCTTCAAACCCGGTACTCCAAAACATAATGCTGACAGGGAACTTTCCAACGAATGGAAGCCGGGTTCTCCTATACCTGCAGGAAGTCCGTATACAACAGTATCTATCACGCTGCCAAGGGAGTCGAGGTTCATCCTTGCACCATTGACGGCTTCCTCCGCCATATCCGAGGCTTCACTGCTTATCATCGGGAGTCTATTTGAAAGTATGGCTTCAGCCTGCCCTTTTTCCATCTTCATTGTATCCAGTTTCAAATCCTTTATTTCACCAACCGAAGCCAGATGAGAAACTACATATACTCCCCTGGAGTTCAGAAACTGCAGGGCCAAGGCTCCGGCAAAGACAAGCGGTGCGGTCAGTCTTCCTGAAAAAGCACCGCCTCCCCTGATATCATTGAAGCCCCTGTATTTTACATATGCTGCATAATCTGAGTGTCCCGGTCTTGGTACAAGCTTGAGATTATTATAGTCCCTCGATTTAGTATCCTTGTTTCTGATAATGCAGGCAATGGGCATTCCGGTTGCAGCACCATCCCTCAATCCACTAAGAATTTCAGGCACATCACCTTCATCCCTTCTAGTGACATGCCGACCTGTTCCCGGTCTTCTTCTGTCCAGCAAATTACGGACAAATTCCATATCCGGCTTGAAACCCGCTGGTATTCCTTCTATTACCACACCTATTGCCGGTCCGTGGGATTCACCGAAAATGTTTATTTTTATATTTCTGCCGAATGAACTCATAATATTTCTCCTCCGACTTTTGCAAGATCATTGAAAAATCCAGGATAGGATTTGTCAACGCATTCTGCTCCCCTTATCATTATATCCTCTTTTGAAATACTGCCCAATACTGAAAAAGCCATGGCAATCCTATGGTCATTGAAAGAATCGATTGTCCCTCCTTTTATTTCAGGATTGCCGCGTATGACCAGACCGTCTTCCAACTGTATTGATTCAACTCCTATTTTCTGCATATTCTCATGGACAGCCTTGATTCTGTCACTTTCCTTATATCTTAGCCTTTCCCCCTTAATGGTTGTATTTACAGGCAAGGTAGCCGCATAAACCGCAAGGGTCGGCATGAGGTCGGGATGTTCTCCCACGTTAATAAAATTATCCTGTTGGTCTGACATAGATTCCAATAATTCCGTAATTACCCTGTCCGGTTGTTGACTTTTGGGCGAAAGTCCGATTACTTCAATCTTTGCACCCATTGCCTTCATTGCAAGAAAATATGATGAATTTGACCAATCTCCTTCAACAGTACAGTTTGTACCCGAAAGTTTTTTTCTTCTTATCTCAAAAGGATTTTTTCCATTTATATCTGCACCGAAATCCTTCAGTACAGATACCGTCATATCTACATAACCCTTCGATTCAAATTTGCCTTCTGCAAGAACTTTACCGCTGACACCGGCAATTACCATTCCCAGTAAGATTCCTGATAAAAATTGACTTGAAACCGATGAGTCCATGACAAAGTAATTGCCTCTGGCAGTACCTTTGACATGCATTGGCAAAAACATTCCGGTACCGGGATATGAGCATTCAACATCATATCTTCGCATAAAATCAATTGCATGGTTCATAGGTCTTGAGGGAAGTCTGCCTCTTCCGTTCAGTATGACTTCTCCTTCAAGAAAAGCCGCAATCATTGCCATAAATCTAAGAGTAGTCCCTGATTCACCGCAATTTATGTCCATAATACCTGCAGACAATCCTTTTCTTCCGTAAAATGAGACTTTTCCGGAGCTTTCTTCTGTTGAACTCTGATATTCATAAAACTGTCCCATTGCTTTAAGAGCATTCAGGGTTGCTTTTATATCCTCGGAAATTATAACGTTTTCAACACTGCAGGCATCATCAGAGAAAGCTGCACATATGAGTTTTCTGTGGGCATCGCTTTTTGAAGGTTGGGCTTTGATCCTGCCTGAAGCCCTGAAAGGTTTTATCAGAATATCCATTTCATCTCACCATTTCCAGAAAATCATCCAATCTCATATTAAAGATTCCGGCTTTACCTATTTTCTCAAGAAAAATTGCATTGAGCATTCCTTTTGACATCTTTTTGTCTGTTTTCATGGCATCTGCCAGCTCTTCGATTTTCAGACTGCATTCGACGGGAAGATTTTCTTTTTTCAATAAATTTACAAGCCTTTTTGCAGATCCTTTTTCAGATATTCCTGCCTTTTCGGAAACCCGAACTGACATCGCCATACCGACAGCTACAGCCTCACCATGTGATATTTCTCCGTAGCCAATCGTTTTTTCCATTGCATGGGCTATGGTATGTCCGAAATTAAGAATCATTCTTTTTCCGGTATCGAATTCATCCCCCTTTACGAAATCCAGTTTGATTTCAATACATCTCTTTATATTGGAGCAATTAATTTCGATTCCGTTTTCAAAATCAGCAAACAGCCCGCTGTCCTTTATCGCAGCAGCTTTTATCATTTCAGCCTTGCCTTGTGAGATTTCTGCGTTGCTGAGTGTTTCCAATACAGCAGGATCAATATATACGCCTTCAGGTTGTATGAAACTACCTGCAAGGTTCTTCCCGGATTTCAGGTCAACCCCTGTCTTTCCCCCCACAGAACTGTCTACCTGTGACAGCAGGGTCGTCGGTACCTGATAGTATGATATTCCCCTCATGTATACGGAAGCTGCGAACCCGGTGATATCTCCGCAAACACCGCCCCCAAAAGCAATCAGTGCATCACTCCTTGTAAGTCCTTCAGTTGCCATGCTCTCAAGAATTTCTGAAACAGTGTACATGGTCTTGTTACTTTCACCCTGTACCAAAAATACACCCTCAGCTTTGCCCGGCAGATGTTCATTCAACCTGTTCCCGTGAAAAGCATATGCATTTTTATCAGCAACAATAAAGTATTTGCTGCCACTATTGGAAATTTCCTCTGCCAGGAATTTGAAAGAATCCCCGGAAATATGAATGTCATATTCGCCGTTTGCAAGTCTTACGGGTACAAGCATCATATCCTCCTGCCTATTGCACCGGAAATAATCCTAAGGCTGTTCATTAGTTCTGAAAATTCATCAGGCGTTATGGATTGATTGCCGTCACTGAGGGCATGTTCGGGATCGTTGTGAACTTCAATCATGATTCCATCAGCTCCTGCAGCTACTGCGGCCCGTGCCATGGGCATGACCATCCAGCCCATCCCTGTTGCATGACTTGGGTCGACAATAACCGGAAGATGAGACATTCTCTTTACGGAAGGCACTGCGCTTATATCAAGGGTATTCCTGGTATATTTTTCAAAAGTTCTTATTCCTCTTTCACATAGTATTACCCTGCTGTTTCCTTCAGACATGATATATTCTGCTGACATGAGCCATTCCTCTATAGTAGCAGAAAGTCCTCTTTTAAGAAGTATTGGTTTGTCTGTCTTTCCCAGTTCCTTCAGCAGCATGAAGTTCTGCATATTCCTTGCCCCTACCTGAATGAGGTCAACGTCACGTGCAAACCTATCCACCATGTTTTCGGATAGTATTTCGGAAACAATGGGCATACCTGTTTCTTCCCTGGCTATGCGAAGGAGCTCAATACCTTCGTATCCAAGGCCTTGGAAGCTGTATGGTGATGTCCTGGGTTTGAATGCACCACCTCTCAGAAAAGATGCCCCGGCCGCTTTTACCTTTTTAGCTATTTCTATTATTTGTTCTTCACTTTCCACTGAACAGGGTCCTGCAATAACACCAATCTCCCCTCCACCCAAGTGCTTGTTTCCAACGTTTACTACGGTGCTTTTTGGATGAAATAATCTGTTGGCTCTCTTGAAAGGTTCCTGGATCCTCATTGCCCTGTGCACAATTTCATTTACACGAAGGGTATCGATATCCACGACACTGGTGTCTCCGACCAGCCCCAGAATCGTATAATCGCTTCCAACGACTTTCTCTACGGTAAGACCCTTTTTCTCTATCTCATATATAAGCTCTTCAATTCTTTGTGCAGAAGCATGCGGCTTCAATACAATAACCATGTCTCCTCCTGTCTACAATTAAAAACAGAGACTCCGTGAGCCTCTGTTATCCTTCCAATCAACAAAACAGTATCGGGCTCACTTCGTGTAGTCCGTAAAAAAGAAAGAATAAAACTGCTTTGTAACCATTAAGTTCATTATCATACCTTGCATAGATAGTACCTCAGCGAGCTTCCGGTTGTCAACCCCGGACATCAGAAACCATATATTCCGTAATCAATGTTTTGCAGGAAGTTCAGGACATCCGAATCTAGCTTGAAACCACTGCCCTCAAGGACTATGAACAAGTCCGCAATCAGCCTGTAGTAAGCCGAATCCCTGTACTCATTGAGAAATCTGATATAGCTTTCCTTTGTTTCTGAAATCAGTTCAAGACTTTCACTGTCATATATCGGGGAAACAGCAATTTCATGGATCCCAAGATATATATCCATATAGTATTCTGCTCTAAGCCTGGCCTTAATATTGAATGGATAGTTGTTCGGGTATGAATCAGAGAAGTTTTTCCATATATAGACAAGGTCAGCAAGCTGTTCAATGCCAATGAAGAGGGTTTCATCATCCGTGACAATTGTGTCCCCCCCCTGATTTATTATGGAAAGCTCTATTTCCCTTATCATCAGGTATTCATTAAGTATATCCGAAAGGAATAGTTCAAAGTTTGCCTTAAGATAGCTTGGCAATGCAGATGCCCTTATATCTCCGTTGCTTATATCAACGGAAACACCGGCACGAAGTGCATTTTCCATAAACTCGTTGTTTATATCGGCCATACTGTAATTTAGGGGAATACCTCTGATAACAGTGTCATAGAATTCCTCAAATACATTGAAAAGTCTGTCATTTTCGTATACATCTGCTCCTGCTGTCTGCCTGAAGTAGTCAGCAGCAGTAGCAAGACTTTCAATACGCGTTGGATCGAGGGTACCGAGCAGATCACTGAACTCCCTGTGCCGTTCTCCTTCCTGGGTTTCCCTCATATAAAGATTAATGCGGGCCTTTTGCCACTCTATTACAGCTGTCAGCCTATTTGTATCATCAGAATTTCCTTGTCCGTTTTCCAATAGTTCATTATATTTTTGCAAAAGGGCTGCATTTTCCCTTTCCAGCGATTCAATCCTATCTTCCAAATCATCAACAACACTGTCGTTAACGGTAGAAGGTTCCGTAGAAAGCTTGTTGTTTTCCTTCATATAATCATAAACGGCGTCCTGATTTCTTACATCAAAACCATCTCCGTTATAGAATAATCTAAGACTATCATCCGATATGTCTCCCAGTATAAGTTTTTCATCATCAGAAGGCATGACTGTACTTCCCGGGAATGTACCTGAATATATTTGTTCCCCGTTCACAACTATAATAAATGCCATATATTGGGCAGAATCAAGCATCTTGCTTCCACCTTTTTGATAACTGCGAAAACCCATCTGGTCTATGGTATAACTTTCATAAATGGGATTAGCATTTTTTGATAGTTTTTCCAGAAAACTTCCGTTTAGTTCAATGATGTGGCTTTCCCAGTAATAGTTCCTTATATCTTTGCCTGTCAAAACCGGTACTTCCTCAGCAACCAGATTCTTATGGTCATAATAACCGAACTCCCTTACACTTTCGGTAGTTGCAAGGTATATCTCAAATCCTTCTGCTGCATCTGCCTGTTCCTGATTTTGCTCTTCTTCCCCTCTGCATCCCGGAATAGTCAGAATCATGGCTATTGTCAGCAATATGATGAGTATCTTTTTCATATTTCCTCCATTTTTTCACCGTTATCATTATACCATCATATATGTTCCTGTAAATTTGCTCTTCACCCTTCGGGTAAAACGCAAATTTGCGTTTTACCCGAAGGGTGAAGAGCAAAAAATGGGAGATCAAAGAGGAAGAATAAAAAAAGGACGGCTAAGCCGTCCTTCATATTCTATATGCGGCTTATTCCTAGAAAAGCTTCTTCACCATTTATTTTCCATTCCTTGCTAAATTCAGCTTCTCCCTGTGCATCAAGCATGCCGTCGGCAAGTATTTCACTGCAAATCATTTCACTGTTGGATGCAAGCACTTTCTCAATGACACTGCTTCCCCTGGCATAAAGTTTTATATGATCCTGTACTTCGTAGCCTGCTTCCTTTCTCATTGTTTGTATTTTACTTACCAGTTCCCTTACGAATCCTTCTTCAATAAGTTCGTCAGACAAATTGGTATCAAGTACAGCTGTCATGGTTCCTGAAGTCTCTGTTACAAAACCGCTTTTTTGTGTAGTTTCAGACAAAACATCATCCTTTTCCAAAACTACCTCAGTTCCGTCAATACTGAAAGTCACTGACCTGTCTGCTTCAAACTCCCTCATGACAGCTGCCCCGTCTGCTTCTGCCAATGCCTTGTATATACCCGGTATAAGTTTTCCGTATTTAGGACCCAGTGTCTTCAACTGCGGTTTCAGATTGTAGTCAATGAAGTCAGAAGCATTTTCAGTATAACTGACTTTCTTTACATTAAGTTCATCTTTTATAAGGTTTAGGTAATCATCAGGCAAATGTGTTTCGCTGCTCAATAAAAGTTCAGCCACAGGTTGTCTGTTCTTAATTCCGGCGGAGTTTCGAAGGCTTCTTCCCATGACAACTGCCGAAAGAACTTCTTCCATGTACTTCTCCAGGTCTGAATCAATGTTATTTTCTTCATAACCTGGAAAATCGCATAAATGAATGCTCTCTGGAGCTTCAGTATCTATTCCGGCAACCAGGTTTTGATATATTTCCTCTGACATGAAAGGTATGAAAGGTGCAGCAATCTTTGCAAGATTCACCAATACGGTGTAGAGGGTCATATAAGCATTTATCTTATCCTGGTTATTTTCCTTCTGCCAGAATCTTTCCCTGCCTCTTCTGACATACCAATTGCTCAACTCATCTACAAATTTCTGCATTGCTCTGGCTGGTTCGGTTATCCTGTATTCTCCCAGACTCTCATCAGTAAACTTGATCAGTGAATTCAACTTTGAGAGAATCCACTTGTCCATCAAGCCAAGACTGCTGTAATCCAATTTGTAAGACAGAGGATTGAATTTGTCAATATCAGCATAAAGGACATAGAAGGCATAGGTATTCCAGAATGTACCCATGAACTTTCTCTGGCCTTCACTTACAGCTTCTTCATAGAATTTGCTGGGAAGCCAAGGGGCACTTGCCGTATAGAAATACCACCTGACTGCATCTGCACCCTGATTGTCAAGAACCACATCTGGATCCACATAGTCTCCCTTGCTCTTGCTCATCTTCTGACCATCCTTGTTCTGGACAAGACCAAGTACAACACAGTTCTTATATGCCGGTTTGTCAAAAAGAAGTGTAGATATAGCCAACAGAGTGTAGAACCATCCCCTGGTCTGGTCCAGTGCCTCACTTATGAAATCCGCGGGGAAGTTTTCTTCAAACAATTCTTTGTTTTCAAAAGGATAATGCCATTGTGCAAAAGGCATGGCACCTGAATCAAACCAGCAGTCAATTACTTCACTTACCCTGGTCATCTCCCCTCCGCACTCGGTGCATCTCAGATGCACATTATCTATATACGGTTTGTGAAGTTCAATATCCTCAGGTACATTTATTCCCTTTTCCTTAAGTTCTTCTATGCTGCCGACTGCGTCCCTGTGTCCGCAGGTACACTCCCAGATAGGAAGAGGTGTACCCCAGTATCGTTCACGTGATATACCCCAATCGACAACATTCCTAAGGAAATTTCCGAATCTAGCTTCGCCTATGGCTGGTGGATACCAATTTATGAGATCATTGTTCTTAAGAAGGTTATCCCTTAGTTTGGTCATCTCAATGAACCATGTATCCCTGGCATAATATATCAGGTGGGTATCACATCTCCAGCAGAAAGGATATGAGTGTTCATACTCATCAACCTTAAATAACAGTCCCCTTTTATCCAGGTCCTCTATTATAAGGGGATCTGCATCCTTCACGAACTTTCCGGCAATGAAACCGGTTTCTTCCGTCATATGACCCTGTTCATCAACAAGCTGCACAAAAGGAAGGTCATATTTTCTTCCTATAACTGAGTCATCCTCACCGAATGCAGGTGCGGTATGAACTATTCCGGTACCTTCCGTAAGAGTAACGAAATCTCCCAGGCATACGTAATATGCCTTCTTGGCAGGATTGACGAAATCAAACAAAGGTTCATATTCCATTCCCTCCAGTTCACTGCCCTTGTATGTTTCCGCTATTTCAAAATCATCTCCGAGAACCTTTTCTGCAAGTGCCTTTGCAAGTATTACATAATCGCCCTTGTATGAAGCCTTTATATATTCATTGCCCGGGCCAACTGTCAATGCCAGGTTTGAAGGGAGTGTCCAGGGTGTTGTTGTCCAGGCCAGGAAGTATGTGTTTTCTTCCCCCTTTACCCTGAATCTTACATATATGGATTCTTCATGTACATCCTTGTATCCCTGTGCAACCTCATGGCTTGAAAGACTTGTTCCGCAACGTGGACAATAAGGTATTATCTTATGTCCTTTGTAAAGCAGGTCCTTGTCCCAGATAGTCTTGAGAGCCCACCATACGGATTCAATATAGTTGTTTTCATAAGTGATGTATGGATTGTCCATATCGGCCCAGAAACCCACTTTTTCGCTCATTATTTCCCAGTTGCCCTTGTATTTCCATACACTTTCCTTGCATTTCTTGATAAAAGGTTCAACACCATATTTTTCTATTTCGGGCTTTCCGTCAATCCCCAGCATCTTTTCAACTTCCAGTTCCACCGGAAGACCGTGGGTATCCCAGCCTGCTTTTCTAAGAACTTTGTACCCTTTCATGGTTCTGTATCGGGGAATGAGGTCCTTTATTACCCTGGTCAGTATGTGCCCTATATGAGGCATGCCGTTGGCCGTCGGAGGGCCGTCATAAAAGGTAAAAACAGGAGCATCTTTCCTGTTCTCGATGCTTTTTTTGAAAATATCATTTTCTTTCCAAAATTTCCTTATTTCCTTTTCCCTGTTTGCAAAATCAAGTTTTGTCGAAACTTTTTTATACATTTCATCCTCCGTTAAATATAAATAAAGCCCTTCCATCCACACTGGGACGAAAGAGCATTCTCTTACGCGGTACCACCCGGTTTGCATTGCAAGCCACTTTTTCAGATACAACCATATCCTGCCTTTATAACGGTAGCTGCCGTTTCTCCTTACTTCCTTCAGGAGAAAAGCTCACGGATGATTTTCAAAATCCTCATTCACGGCCTCACAGCAACAAGCCGCTCTCTTTGCAATGAGTCAATCCCTACTCTTTCCGTTCATCGCCTTTGCATTATGGATATTATATCCATGCATAATTTATGTGTCAAGACAATAGCTTCAATCATATGTTGCGCTGCTGTCTCCAGTAATCGGAAGTTCTTCTCCCAGGAAGATTGGATCAGGTTTCAATATATTCACAAAAATGAAATCCTTTGTACGTGCAAGCCATTCCCTCATTATGTATCCGGTTAATTCACTTCTTGGATATTGCCTGAGGTCTGCATTAATTCCGTATGCGTCAATTCCATTTTTGCGAGCAATGTAGACTGCCCTGGCAAGATGGAATCCCTGTGTTGATATGAATGCTGTTTCAACCTTGAATACCTTTGCAGCTCTCACCATGCTGTCGTAAGTCGAAAAGCCTGCATGGTCAAGATAAACATCTTCCTTGGGTATATCTGATCCCAATACATAGTCCTTCATTGAATTTACTTCATCATAATATTGCTTTCCGTGATCCCCCGTCAGAAGAATTCTATCTGCAATGCCCGAATTATATGCATTAATACCATTTTCAAGTCTGTCCCTGAGCATTGGACTGGGAGTACCGTCCGCGTATACTCCTGCACCCAGTACAATAACTGTCTGTCTTGCATGCATAAAGTTTGTTTTTGCTTCGTTAACATCATTAAAAATATATCCGGATGCAAAGGATGTCATATGTATGTTTACTACGAGGACAAACAGAGCGATTGCAATAATCATACTAAGCAGTGATATCAGTAAGTATTTTAAAAATTTAAGCAACATAATATTCCTTATTAAAAATTCGGCCATCCTGACGGATGGCCTGGCTGCCGAAGAAGGATTTGAACCCTCACAAACTGATCCAGAGTCAGTCGTGCTACCATTACACAATTCGGCACCGCATTAAAGATATTAACAGAATAGTATTTTACTGTCAAACAAAATCAACCTGATAGTGAATTATTGTAGATTGTAATATTAACTGTCGCCAACATCAAGCAACATCTATATATACTTCATCAGGTGTTCTGTATTCCAGAAGCTTCCTGGGATAATTATTCAACCAATTCTCAATTCTCTTTATTTCCTTTTTTGTAAACTGACTCAAATCTGTTCCTTTTGGTATGAATCTTCTGATCATTCTGTTCATATTCTCGTTCGTTCCACGCTCATACGCACTGAATGGATGAGCATAATATACCGTTGTTCTTTGCTTGGTTTTGCTCAGGCATGATCTTTCAATCAAGCTACTATTCAGAAACTCAGATCCATTGTCCACCGTTATGCTCTTAAAAGTCTTCTTAAACTTAACTCTCCCCATCCGTCTCTCCATAACGTCAAGAGCATGGATGACACTTTCCTGTGTCTTGTCGGGAAGTTTCACTAATATTTCTTTACGTGCTTTCCTCTCTGACATCGTCAACAACACTTCCTTGCAGCCACTTCTTTTGCCAATCATCAGATCCATTTCCCAGTGCCCTTGAATTTTACGTTCGTCTACTTCAGCTGGTCTTTCTTCTATGCTTCGATTGAGTGTTTTGCTGTAAGATGGCCTATTCAAGCCCTTTTTGCCTCGTTTTTTGTAATGCCCATTAACTAAGTCGTCATAGCTGACATCAAAAAATATATTCTTCTCGAGGTAGTTGTAAATCGTCTTTGAACATATCTTCGTCGTGAAGTCATCATTCTCCTTTATTAAATGAGCTAATACATCCGGTGACATCTTATCCTTTATTCCATTTTCAATGAACTCACATAAACGATGGTCATGACCTATCTTCAATGCCGGTCCTTTTGATTGCTTGTTCTCATCATATTTCGTCTGTGCTACATATGCACTATAACTATTGTAGAACTCCCATGTATTGCCCTTAAGCTGCTGAACCATTCCTCTGTTCAGTTCACGTTGGATTGTTCTCTGCCCGCATCCTATGACCTGTGCAATTGTCTTAGTGCTTTTGTTGTTGTTGAACAGGACTTCAATCCTAATTCTCTCTGCATAAGTCAAATGCTTGTTTTTAGGCCGATTACTGCTAAAATGTAAGTGTCCCATAAACCTCTCCTTTTTGTTGGTTTTGTCACTTAACATTATAGCTGAGTTGGTCCCTGTGGGACATCTTTATCCAGTATATGCGTCAGTTGGTTTTACAATTCACCCTGATAGTGAATTATTATGACAATGCCGCCGATAATAAAAAAAGACAGAAAATTACCGGCCAACTCATTTGCCGACCGGTATCAAGATTAAATCAGATCCACAGTGATTTTCATCATGTGTTAAGGGAATGTTAGTCAACTATTTCAAAGCCCTATAGATGCATGATAAATTTACATCCAGGCCCTAAAACCAATAACAGGACGCTCCTAAAGATTATTAAACTATTTCTTGTGATACATGAGGTCGGTAAAGACTTGTGGTGAAACGATTAATTCGGTAACCGGCTGCCGTACAATAGTTTAGGCCCTTTGGCTTTGCGTCCCCGCCTTTCGGCGGATTTGCCTTTTCGTCAATGGTATTCACATTTCAAAGACCAAATAAAAAATCTAAATTTCGGTATACTGGCTGCCATTCCATCCGGTTTAGGCCCTTTAGTTTTGCGCCGCTGCCTTTCGACAGGTTTGCCTTTTCGTATAAAGATTCTGTATATGCAGTATACAACACGAATTTACTGAATGCAAGTAGCTGTTACAAAACTGTAATATTAGTTGCTTCCAACCAATCTGGCATGAATAACCGTTCTTGAGTCATTATACCAATGGTTGCATGTCGACAATGTGAGTATTTTGTCATTCATAGTTGCAGTTACACCTGTGTCAATCATATTGAGTTCATATATCCGCTCAATAAAAGCCAGTTTTTCTGCATCTGACGTAAAATTAGTTATCAGATAATTGAAGTCGTCCTTATCTATTACATAGGCTGCAAATATTTCCCAGGACATTACCCTGTATGCAGTATCCATCCTGAAGATACCGCCGGCTTCAAGGTATTCAGCACTTGTTTCTTCATCCACAAAATAGTCCAGGTCATTGAACATGGTTGAATTCAGGTTATGTCCATAAATTATAGTATTGTCATCAAGCTCTTTGGGATTGTTCCTGTAATCCATGAAGATGGATGCAGAGATGGTTTTTTCACCATAGATATTTCTTTCAAGGTAGAAATCATTGTCAACACCCTGTACAACCGGATAACTGATAACTGTGCCCGGAATCTTGATATATCCCCTTATATCTTCATTTACATCCAATAAATCATTGAAGTAAGCCAATACCTCACTCCGGTCCAGGGGTTCAAGCTGTGGAATCGTATCATTTTTCTCAGATTTATCTGGTGGAGATGGTTCCGGGGATGTTTCATTGTCAGTTGGCTCAGGTAATGGGGCTGTTGATTCCGTAGGTGAAGGTTCAATGGTCGGACTTACATTCGGAACTGTAGTTTCGGTTGGTGAGGGTTCCTCTTCAGGAGGATTTTCCAGTATGCTTTGTTCAAATATTTCCTCAATTGCACCGTAAGTTTCCCTGTTCCTGTCCTCATCCAGTTTTGTCATTATTGCCTGATAAAGGAGTATAGCAGATGCTGCAAAACATATTACTATAAATATATTCAGTAAACGTTTCCTTATTTTCCTGTTCTTTTTTGCAGATGACATTACACTCTCCTTTATGGTGATTTTACCCCTTTTGTACCTTCGATAACAAGTTGTATTTTTTATAACCGCTGAATGTAATATATTGTGTATATAATTTTCTATGAAAAAAGGGAGAGGTATGAACCCCTCCCCTTGATTTTAATTCTGCGTGGATCTGACGTTGACTTACTTATTCTTCGTCATCTTCTTTCTTTCTCTTGAGCAATGCGAAGATACCTGCTCCGAAGGTGATTAATCCTGATACCGTCAATGCTCCTGCGGGTAATGCTCCTGTTTCAGGATTTTCCACAGTATCACCGGGTACCGGATCTTCCGGAGGAATTACCGGAGGTTCTTCCGGTATGTCTTCTTCAAATACACCTACCGAAGTGACATCAGTATCACTGACTGCAGATACACTGGGAGCTGTTCCCGTTGCAGTTACGGTGTATGTGAAATTTCCTACTTCCGTAAGTTCCTTGGTTACTGTAAAGGTTTCGGAACCTGCCACAAATAGTTTGGGTATGGTAGTGGAAAAATCAAGGTCCGTATTTACTACTTCAACATCATCAAGTACAAGCAGTCCTGTATTTGTTACAACCATTGTGAATGTTACGGGAGTTCCTGCCTCAACCAAAGTTGCATCAGGAGTAATGGAAACTGATATTCCGGGCCTGTAATCAACCGGCGGTGGCGGTGGAGGCAGTTCGTTTACCGTTACGGTAGCACTGTCTTCATCTCTGACCAATTCTTCCCGCTGGTCGAAGAATGTCGTTCCTACGGCAGTATTGGTAAAGCCTGGAACATCCTCGGAATTTGTTGTATAAGTAATAGTATAAGTCTCAGTTTGTCCCGGATCCAGTATAGTTATGGTATCAGTGAAATCCAGTCTTTCATCAACTACATCAACATTATAAAGTACTTGATTTCCTGTATTTGTAACCGTAATTGTGAAAGTTATGTCCTGTCCGACAAATACTTCTGAAGGACTGGCTTCTTTTTCAACGTCTATGGCAGCTACAGGTATAAGTGTCCACTGTGCTACATATGTTGCGTTTCCAGAAACTGTTTCTGCTACAGATGGTTCCCATCCTGCAAATGCCCATCCGGTTTCACCTGTTGTTACAGGTGGATCAGGAGTAGGATCGTCATAATGAAGACCAGGTGTTACCTGCTCTGCAAAAGTACCATGGTCTCCAGGCTGGAATGTAACTGTGTAATCAATCTGAGTCCACTGTGCTACATATGTTGCATCAGATGTGACTGTTTCTGTAGGTTCCGGATCCCATCCGGTAAATTCCCAACCCGGGTCTCCGGGTGTTGCAGGTGCATCAGGTGTCGGGTCACCGTAAGTGAGATCCCCCGTTACCTGCTCATCAAATGTTCCATGTTCTCCAGGCTGATATTTAACAGTATAAACATCCTCGCTCCACTGGGCTACATAAGTTGCATCCCCTGTTACAAGTTCTGCTACCAACGGGCTCCATCCTGTGAATGTGAATCCCGGGTTTCCCGTTGTTTCGGGTGCTTCAGGTGTATCATCATTGTAATGAAGTCCTGTAGTTTCCTGGGTTTCAAATGTTCCCTGGGTTCCGGGCTCATATGTGACTGTATACTCATCCTGTGTCCATTGTGCAACATAGGTTGCCGTTCCCTCTACGGTTGTAGTAGGAGTAGGACTCCATGAGTCGAACGACCATCCTGGTTCACCTGGTGTTGCAGGTGCTTCCGGTGTTGAATCTCCCAAATGTAATCCGTTTGTTACATCAGGATCAAAGGTTCCGTGTTCTCCGGGATCATAGGTCACGGTAAATATCTGAACCCATTGAGCAGTATAGGTTGCATTTCCTTCAACTGTTTCAGTAGGATCAGGATCCCATCCGTCAAATTCCCATCCTTCGTCACCCGGCGTTGCAGGTGCTTCCGGTGTATCATCTCCAAAGTGGAGACCGCCTGTTACATCAGAATCAAATGTTCCATGTTCGCCGGGAGCGTAAGTTACTGTATAGTCAATGGGCTCCCACTGTGCAAACAATTCCACATCTGCATAACCCATGTCAAAGGTATCATCTTCTGCATAGTCAGTCCCTGATCCGCCGGATGTAGTATTCCATCCTTCAAATGTATGATGCGACCAAGAAATTCCACCTTGTCCAAGTACAGTTACTTCCTCTCCGGGATAGTATGGGCTGTCACTGTCAACAGGTGCCGTACCCGTACCACCGTTCGCATTATATGTTACATCGAATGAGGGCGGTGTATATTCGGTTACAAGAAGCTGCCTGTCGTTTCCAACCCAGTTTACAAGTATCTGCTTAGGAAATGATGGGCCAGGTGCAACCGTAGAAGGTATGCTGTTGTAAAGTGTCAGTGCATCTCCTGTTATGGATATATCGTCTGTAAGTTTCCATATAGCATCCTGCACTTCACCTTTTGTATAACCACTTCTGTTGTTTACAAGCCATGTAATCTTATCCCATGGTATTGAAGCCCATTTTGAGTGTTCTGAAATAGAAGCATCCTCAATCCAGGTTCCATCATAAGGATTGTATACTATTACTGAATAGTTATTTCCTGTATTTATGGTTCTTGTATTGTCAACACACCATGCATTATATGCACTGTTGCCTATTCCAAATTCATTGGGAACAGGACTCAGGCTGCTGTATGTAGCAGTAAGATAACTGCTCGAACCAGTGGTATACCTGACAGTACCCGTCACTTTCTCTTCCGGTGGATCGGCAAATACAAATCCAGTGAACTGGGCTATGATAAACACGAATGCTATCGCAAGACCCAGTATTTTTGTTATTTTTCTCTTCCTCAAAATTTTACCCTCCTTAAGTATCTAAATCCCCTTAACAACCTGCAGCCGGACTATCCTTGAAAGGGACTCCTGGCTTTGCGTCCCCACCTTGCGGAGGGTTTGCCCTAGGCTTTCATCTTCTGTAGTTAATATTAATAAACGGCTGCTACCTATTTCTATATATTAGTAGCAACCGAACTATCCACTTGGGATTCCTGGCTTTGCGTCCCCGCCTCGCAACGGGTTTGCCTTTATTACAAAATACCCTTTATTAATATGTTCTAACAGGCAATTCAGTTTTTGCATCAATACAATAAAAAACTGCTTGCACTCATGCAGCAGCCGAACTATCCTTTTCAGGACTCCAAGCTTTGCGTCCCCGCCTTACAACGGGTTTGCCTTTTTTGCCTTTATTCCATTTTTACCAGTACAAACAGATGTTACGCTGTAAAATCAATACAATAAAAAACTGCTTGCACATATGCAGCAGCCGAACTATCCTTTTCAGGACTCCAAGCTTTGCGTCCCCGCCTTACAACGGGTTTGCCTTTAATACACATATTTTGTACTAACATTCCGCAAAACTTAGTTCCTTCTATTTATATATGGAACTTTATCATTTGTTTCCGTACATTGAGTATATGCTCTGTATTGACAATTGTCAAACCCAATAATATTTTTTTTCATCTTCACAACAGAATTTGTTCTTGACTGGAAAAATGTAAAAAATATATTGTTTTTCAGCGTAAATGTTGTCTGAATTGGATATGTAGTATAATATGTTTCATAACACTTTGGAAAGGCATCAGATGATTAAAGTATCTAAATTCGGCGGAAGCAGTCTGGCAGATGCTTCCCAAATAAAGAAGGTATGTGAAATTATCCTTTCGGATCCGGACAGGAAGCTGGTCATTGTTTCGGCTCCGGGAAAAAGAAATCGTCAGGACATAAAGGTCACCGACCTTCTAATTGCTCTTGCAGATTCATATATCGCAGGTTATGACCCTCAGTATGATTATGACAAGGTCATGGAAAGATATTCTTCCATAGCCCATGAACTCGGTCTTGGTGATGAAATAATTGCAACAATTGAAAGAGATCTAACCGAAAGGTGCCTTATGGACACCTCCTTCACAGGCGAATTCAAGGATTCCCTGAAAGCATCCGGTGAGGACAATTGCGCCAAACTTATTGCTGAATATATGAAGTCAATGGGTCATAATGCATGTTATGTTAATCCCGGTGAAGCAGGCCTTGTACTTTCTGCCGAATACGGAAATGCCCATGTACTTCCTGAATCCTATGAAAATCTTGCCGGTCTTCATGATCCTTATGTGATAAAGATAATTCCGGGTTATTTTGGCTTTTCAAAGAACGGTGACGTTGTTACACTTCCCAGGGGCGGTTCTGATGTAAGTGGTTCCATCATTGCAGCTGCCGTAAATGCAGATATATATGAAAATTTCACAGATGTTGACTCCATATTTGCAGTAAACCCTAACTTGGTTGAGAACCCTGCTCCAATAAAGGACCTTACTTACAAGGAAATGCGGGAACTTTCCTATGCAGGCTTTTCCGTATTTCATGAAGAAGCCCTTACCCCGGTATATTACAGGGATATCCCTGTTAATATCAAGAATACCAACAATCCATCTTCACCTGGAACAACCATACATGCCAACATTGACTTTGAAAACAGGAATCCGGTAACGGGCATTGCCGGTTCAGGTGGCTTCTCAAGCATATACATTCGAAGGTATCTCATGAACCGTGAAATTGGTTTCGGAAGAAAAGTGCTTCAGATTCTGGAAAAAGAAGGAATCCCATATGAACATTCTCCTTCAGGAATAGATGATATTTCAATAGTAATCAGAACCCATTACATACCACCCGAAAAGGAAAACAGGGTTTTCAAACGTCTTAAGAAAGAACTGGATGTGGATGACATCACAATTGTACACGGCCAGGCCCTTGTGATGATAGTGGGTGAAAATTGCCTTGGAAATCCCAAGACACTTCACAGGGCGGCAAGGGCCCTTGAAACATCTGATATCCCTGTCAAGATGATAAACCAGGGTTCATCCAAGGTTTCCATAATGTTCGGCATGGATGAGAAGTATCATGTGGAAGCTATACGCGCTTTCTATCGTGAGTTTTTCCCTGAGTACAACTGATTTCACAAGCTTTGGCTAATAAGAACCATCCTCTCAGGGTGGTTTTTTTCAGTCCAAAAGAAAAAGGACGGCGTTTTCACCGTCCTTTTCTATGGGGTTTATATGTCAATTCCTGATTCTAAGGTCACCGGAAACCGTATCAACCTCTATCTCCATTTCAGCATCCTGATCCGTAAAACCATTCCTGTCATTCTTGCCGCCGCTCTCATAGATAGCAAAATCGCTGGAAAAATCTCCTGAGACCGTGTCATAGTCAAACCTGAAATCAGCATCCTTCCGAAGGTATATATCTACATCACCTGAAACACTGTTTATGTATATCAATTCCAGTTCCTCAGATACATCTATATCAGTATCTCCCGAAACGGTATCAACCCTTATTCTTTCCCTGACTTCACCGGTAAGATCCAGTTTTCCGCTTACATTTCCATAATGGAACTCGTCGCATTCTATATTGGTCGCATCAACATCCCCTGATGTGGAATTAACCCTTACTTCCGAAGCCTCGAGACCCGAAGGAATTACTATATCACCTGACACCGTGTTGAATTTCAACTCTATACCCTGCATGTTCATTGGCATCGTTATGGTAAGGTCCGTCTCATTCCAATTGAAGATACCGCTGAGTTTCGGATAATCAACATATATTCTTACTGTGTTTCCGATTTTTTCCTTCTTCAGCTGAACAGTTCCTCTGGAGCTCCTATATGTCCCCTTTAGTTCAACCGTTACAATATCCGTTTCAGTAAATATAATGTCCATGTCAGCACTTACGGATGAAAATTCAAATTTGTTAATTCCTTCAATTTCCTGCTGCTGGGTCTGGTTAATTGAGAAATCCTCAACGTTCTTTACCCTGTTGGGAATTTCTTCCCAGAATCTTGCTCCGCCCCATGCGGCAAGAAGTGAAAATCCTGCTACCAGGAATACTACGCAAATCACTGCAAGGATTATTACAACAGTAACTAGTCCTTTTCCCTTATTATTCATTATACTCCCTCCGATCTTTTTACTATTCCAATATTTGCCTTACCGTAGCTTACTATTCCAAGTGTAACGATTTTTATAAGCCAAGCCATTCCCATGGAGAGTAAAATACCCAGGCAAATGATTCCTATGCCTACTAAAACAGCTGCAAGTCCCGGTAAGAAGCCAAGGAATATTATTCCTGCAACTATTACTACCAAACCTGAAAGAGCAACTGCAACAAAACTCAGAAAAACACTCAGTAATGCTGCATAAAGGCAAACTATCAGCGGCAGAACAAATATTATATTGAATACACTGAGCCCTATTCCTGCAACAATTGCCTTGAATGCGCTTCCCGTTGTTTTCTTCTGATCTGCCTGTGTGAAATAAAATTCAGCTTTATGCTGTTTGGCAATCTTTCTGGGTGATCCCAGTTCAGCTGTTATTTCTTCTTCGCTTTTTCCTGTTTCCAGAGCTGAATCAATATGTTCTTCATAGTCATAAAGTATATCGTCCAGATCTTCCTTCGGGATTCCCCTCAATCCCTGCTTCAACTGACTTAGAAATGCTTTCTTATTCATTATCAGTTCCTCCTTCTATCAACCTGTCAACTCCCCTGCTGAGAGCTATCCATTCCGTTATGAGATTGTCTTTGTAGCTGCTTCCTGTTTCCGTTAGCTTGTAATACTTTCTAGGTGGTCCCTCACTGGACTCTGCAAGATATGTGGTTACATAGCCTTCGTTCTTAAGCCGTCTCAGAAGAGGATAAATGGTTCCGTCTGATATCTTTATTGCCTCTGAAAGCTTGCTGGTAAGTTCGTATCCGTACATCTCACTGTGATAAAGCAATGACAATACACACAACTCCAGTACTCCTTTCTTGAATTGTATATTCACAATCGCACCTCCGTTATAATTTATTGTTTACTACCTTGCGTTGTACTATAGTGAACATAATACACTACCTTATTATGTGTGTCAACACTTTCTGAAAAAATTTTTATAATAAATTTCGGGAGATAAATGAAGCTACACCGTCTTCATCATTTGAAGCTATTTGTTCGAAATCAAAACCTGCTGCAGCAAGATGGGAGTTTTCAGGTATATATGCCTTTTCGGCGTTCTTCAGCATATCAAGGTCATTTATATTGTCTCCGAAGGCAGTATAGTATTTAGATTCGGTGATCTCAATTAGATTCCTGCATGCATTCCCTTTTGTCGCTTCCCTGTGGCTTATCTCGAGCCATGTATGGTTTGAGTAGGTGTCTATATATCTGTGGATCATGAAATTATTACCGGGACCCTCATCAAGTTCATCATGTATAATACGGAGTTTATCGTTATCATCAATTATACAGATTGATATACAATCACTGCACGGTGTTTCATCGTACCCATCAATTATCCTCAGTCTGCGGTCATCTTCTTTTTTCCTCGAGTCAAAATAGTGTTCTTCCCCGTAATTATATATCCCGGTATAGTCAACCCTGAATTCACCGTTTTCTATATGATGCAAAATGGGATGCAGATCCCTATGAAGAAAGAACTCCATTATATTCTCAAGTTCATGCCCTCCCAGAAGATTGCTGTGAAGAATCTCAAAATTACCCGGTTCATATATAAATGCCCCATTGCGTAATATAACCGGTAATGAAATACCAAGCTGTCTGATGAATCTTTCTGCAGTAAAGACAGACCTGGCTGTAGCTATAGTAAATAATCCGCCTTCATCAATGAATTTTCGTATTGTATCCACAGAATAATCAGTTAATTCACCGTTGCTGTCCAGAAGTGTACCGTCGAGGTCTGATATATACAGCATCACAAACCCTCTGCTGCACATGAACCGGCAAGATGCCCTGTTGAAAATGCCAGGGTCAGGTTGTATCCTCCCGTATTTGCATCAATGTCCATCATTTCTCCGCAAAAATACAGATTGTCAATTATACGGGATTCCATGGTTGAGGGGTTGATTTGTTCCACAGCCACTCCGCCGGCTGTTACTATGGCTTCGTTTATCGGCCGGGAACCGGTTATTTTAATCTCCAGATTCTTAAGGAGCTCCACAAGTTTTTTTCTCTCTCCGGCAGTTATTTGGTTGACTTTTTTTGTTGCTTCGATTCCTGATAATTCAACAATTATCGGAATCATTTTCCTGGGAAGCAACTTATCAAGGGAATTAGAGAAGTCCTTCCTGGAATTCTCCGTAAAATCCCGCTGCAGTCTTCTATCAAGTTTTTCCGAATCCAAAGCGGGTTTTAGATCCAAAACTGCTGTGACATCACTGAATCTGCTGTCAAACAGAGCCGAACTTGCAGTAAGTACAATGGGTCCGGAGATCCCGTAATGAGTAAACAGCATTTCTCCCTGCATGGAAAAAATTTCACAGCCGCTTTCAAAAATTCCAAGATTGACATTTCTTAGTGAAAGCCCCATTACTTTTTCAACCCATGGGGTGGTGCTGTTCAGGCCTGTAAGTACTCCCCTTGGACTGACAATTTCATGCCCCGTCTTCTTTGCAAGGTCATATCCGTTTCCGTCACTTCCGGTAGAAGGATAAGAAGCCCCTCCACAAGCCAGTATTACCCTGGATGCTGAAAATCTTGTGCCGTTTGCATCAACTGCACCTACTGCACTTTTTCCATCAGTAAGTATATCAACGGCTTTTGAGTTTTTGATTACCCTTACACCTCTGGATCTGATATCATTTTCCATGGCCAAAGCAACATCATCAGCTTTGTCGGAAACAGGAAAGACACGTCCTCCTCGCTCGATCTTTGTCTTAACTCCTAATTTCTCGAAATACTCCACTATCTCATGATTGGTAAATGTGTAAAGTGACGAATATAGGAAGTTTCGGTTCCTTCGGACATTATCCATAATACTCTCAATATCACAGTCGTTTGTAATATTGCACCGGCCTTTTCCGGTTATTCTTATCTTATTGCCCAGTCTGTTTCCTGATTCCAGGAGAATGCAGTCAGAACCTTTTTCTGCAGCAGCAGAAGCTGCCATCATACCTGCAGCACCTCCGCCGATTATCAGTATTTCGCATTTTATTGGTTTGTCCGGCAAATTTTCACCTGTCAGCGACCAAGGTCTTCTTTTTCATAGACCTGGTATTCATCCCATATGGTTTCAAGTTCTCTCAATGTACCAAGAACCTTGTCTTCTCTTTTCAGACCTGCTGCCACAATCAATGCATTTATGACACTGAGAGGTGCAGAAAGTGAATCAACGAAGGAAGTCATTGCACTTTTGGCAACAAGTGTACTGTCGGCCCACTTTGCTACAGGCGAATTTACGCTATCTGATATGGCTACTACATAAGCACCTTTTTTACCTGCATATTCCATGGCCTTGGATGTTCTTTTGGAATATCTTGGGAAACTGATCCCCACTATAACATCCCCCTGCCCTATTCCGAGAATCTGCTCAAATACTTCACTTGCACTTGTAGTACTAATCAGTTTGACATTATCAAAAATCAAATTGAAGTAAAAGCCAAGGTACATTGCAAGGGCTGCTGAACTCCTGACCCCCAGGATATAAATCTTGTTTGCATTTATAAGTTGGTTTATTGAATTCTCAAAGGTTCCCTTGTCAATATCATCCATTGTTTCCTTAATCCGGCTGATATCAGCCTTAAGAACACTTTTCAATACATCATCCCTGTCAATTGTTTCATTGGCCACCTTAAGTCTTTGGGCAGCAGTAAGACTGTGCAGGGCCTGTTCCTGCATTGCTTTTGCCATTTCCGGATAACCGTCAAAGCCCAGTTCCACTGCGAAACGTACAACCGTCGATTCGCTTGTATTTACAACATCAGCAAGTTTTGCTGCTGTCATGAACGGTGCTGTATCAAAATTATCCAATACAAAACGAGCAATCCGCTTTCTGCTTTTGCTCAGGCTGTCCATTGAATTGATCATTCTTTTCCTAACATCAAACTTTGCTGGCATCTCCACCTCCGGAATCTTAGTAAGAAGATTATATAACATAACCATCAGCAAATCATCCCAGGGATGGTTTGTCGAATGATTTGCCAAAAAAATCCCCGGTGGTTAGCCGGGGAGAATATTTTATATTGGGTGGACGGCATCTTCCATGTCGACCATATCCTTGTCTATCTTATACTTTGCAGCTCTTCGCTGTTCGAAGAAATTCACGGCCACCTTCGGGAATACTGCATATGACAGCACATCCTCTTCCTGTTCCATGTATTCCTTCATTTCATCCCTGAACTTATCAAGACCGGGTTCAAATGTATCTGCAGGTCTACATGTAATAGGTTCTTCGTCTCCGATTATCTTCCTTATCATTTCTTCCTTTATGGGAACCGGAGTACGCCCGTACATGCCTCTGACAAGATCCTTGGACTCATTCGGAATCATTTTGTATCTTTCGCCGGATATGACATTCATAACTGCCTGTGTTCCGACTATCTGGCTTGAAGGTGTGACAAGGGGCGGAAATCCGAAGTCTTCCCTGACCTTGGGTACTTCTTCCAGAACTTCCTGGAATTTATCTTCCTTGCCTGCCTGCTTAAGCTGGTTTACAAGATTGGACAACATTCCACCTGGAACCTGGTACAACAATGTCTTTATGTTTACTCCCATGACCTTGGGATTCAGGAGACCGTTTGCTATGTACTTTTCCCTGATGGGTCTGAAATAATCAGCAATCTCGTTTACAAGATTAATATCCAATCCTGTATCATATTCCGTTCCCTGGAAAGTCATGATCATAGGCTCAGTTGCCGGTTGGGCTGTTCCCATGGACAACGGGGATATCGCAGTGTCAATTACATCAACACCGGCTTCAACGGCTTTAAGATAAACCATTGTGGCAGTACCACTGGTTGCATGGGTATGAAGCTGAACAGGAATATCGACTTCTTCCTTGATTGCCTTTACGAGCTCATATGCTCTGTATGGAAGCAACAGGCCTGCCATATCCTTTATACAGATTGAGTCAGCTCCTGCTTCCACAAGTCCCCTGGCATCCTTCAGGTATTGCTCGGTATCATGAACCGGGCTTATTGTATAGCAAATAGTGCCCTGTGCATGTCCCCCTTCCTTCTTTGTGGCTTTCATAGCTACTTCAAGATTTCTGGGATCATTCAAAGCATCGAATATTCTGAGTATATCAATTCCGTTGTATATGGATTTCTGCACGAAATATTCTACGACATCATCAGGATAATGCTTGTAGCCAAGGATATTCTGACCTCTCAGAAGCATCTGTAGTTTTGTATTCTTCGCCTTTGCCCTTATTTTCCTCAATCTTTCCCAGGGATCTTCATTGAGAAACCTAAGGCATGAGTCAAAAGTTGCTCCTCCCCACATTTCAAGTGAATGATATCCCACCTGGTCAAGTTTATCCACTATGGGAAGCATCTCATCAGTTGTCATTCTCGTTGCAATAAGCGACTGATGTGCATCCCTAAGGATTGTATCGGTAATTTTTAATTTCTTTCCCATATTTCTCCTCCTGGTCAGCTCATTGAAGCAAGAAGCTGGCCGGATTCAACGGAAGCACCCGCTTCTACGTTGATTGATGAAACAGTCCCTGCCTCAGGAGCAGCAATTTCATTTTCCATCTTCATGGCTTCAAGTATGAGAAGGGTATCTCCCTTTTCAACCTTGTCACCGACGGAAACCTTTACACCTAGTATTGTACCCGGCATCGGGGCATTTATCTTAACATTGCCCGTGGTACCCTGTACTTTTGGTGCAGACGGCTTGCTTTCAGCTGCCTTAGGCGCTGCCGCCTTTGGTGCTGCTGCCGTTACAACCGGTTCGCCGCCAATCTGCTCTACTTCTACTTCGTATTCCTTGCCATTTACAGTTACTTTATATTTATTCATTAATCCATCCTCCTGACTAAAGTGGTATATTGCCGTGTTTCTTCTTAGGTCTGTCTTCCCTCTTGGACTGAAGCATCTCAAGTGCTGATGCCACATAAGCCCTGGTTGCCGCCGGATCTATCACATCATCAACATAACCCTTTGATGCAGCAACATAGGGATTTGAGAACTTATTCCTGTACTCTTCTATTTTCTCTGACCTGAATGTTATGGGATCATCGCTTTCGGAAATATCTTTTCTGAATATTATATTGGCAGCGCCTTCTGCACCCATAACCGCAATTTCAGCTGTCGGCCATGCATATACCACATCAGCCCCAAGATGCCTGCTGTTCATTGCGATGTATGCTCCACCGTAGGCTTTTCTGGTTATTACATTTATCTTTGGCACCGTAGCTTCTGAAAAAGCATACAGCAGCTTTGCTCCGTGCCGTATTATTCCGTTATACTCCTGCTCCACTCCAGGGAAATATCCCGGTACGTCAGTAAATGTAACAAGAGGAATGTTGAATGAATCACAGAATCTAATGAACCTGGCCCCTTTGTCTGATGAATTTACATCAAGGGAACCTGCCAGATGTGCCGGATTGTTTGCCACTATTCCAACACTTCTTCCATTCAACCTGGCAAATCCAATAACAATATTCTTAGCATATTCAGGCTGCACTTCGAGAAACTCTCCATTATCCACTACTTCCGCTATGATATCCTTCACCTCATAAGCAGCATTTACGGACTCAGGCATTATCTTATAAATCCTTGATGAAACCCTGCCGGGATCATCACTGCAGTCTGTCTTCGGTGCTCCTGAAAGGTTATTGTCAGGCAGGTATGAAAGCAACTGCTTTATTCCTGATATGCAAGCCTCTTCGTTTTCATAGCTGAAATGGGCATTACCGCTTTTTGAACTGTGAACCTTAGCTCCACCAAGATCCTGCATGGTAACATCTTCACCTGTAACAGCCTTGATTACGGAAGGTCCTGTAATGAACAGCTGGCTGGTTTCCTCAACCATAAGCACAAAGTCTGTGATTGCCGGCGAATAAACCGCACCTCCTGCGCAAGGCCCCATGATGACTGATATCTGTGGTATGACTCCCGAGGCCATGGTATTTCGGAAGAATATGTCCCCGAAACCTGAAAGAGCATCTATTCCCTCATGAATCCTTGCTCCGCCTGAATCATTTATACTTACTACCGGTGCCCCCATCTTCATCGCATCGTCAAGCATCCTTGTTATTTTCTTAGCATGCATTTCCCCGAGGGAACCTCCGATTACAGTGAAATCCTGTGCTGAAGCATAAACCAACCTACCGTCAATCCTACCGTATCCGGTAACGACCCCGTCTCCCGGCATCTTCTTGTCCTGCATACCAAAGTCGATGCACCTTGTTTCGACGAAGGAATTTGTTTCAACGAATGATCCTTCATCAAACAGAGCTGCCAGTCTTTCCCTGGCTGTCATCTTACCTTTGGAATGCTGGCCTTCAATCTTTTTCTGTCCTCCGCCAAGTTCAAGTTCCCTTTTCCTTGAACGAAGTTCATTGATTTTTTCCACCATGCCATGCCTCCATTTTAATAACACATTTGTGTGCAGTTTTTTTATGTATCAAGGCTAATTATAGCGAAACAGGATATAGGATGCAACAAAATAGAGGTGCTAAATTCTAGTAAACCACAATATATATTGCTTTTTGCGTAAAGTATCATTTGAAATAAAATGATTTCAGCCCGAGGCCCTGCTTCTTGCGGACACAGACATAATAAGACCAATGGCTGCAAAGTACATCAGCATGGCACTTCCACCGGCACTTATGAAAGGAAGGGGTATTCCTGTAACAGGTAGTACGCCTATGTTCATACCGATATTCTCAATAAAGTGGAATGCCAGCATACATGTGAGTCCTGTAACCATATATGAGCCATATAAATCTTCTGTCTTCATGGCAATCCTAAGACACCAAACTATTATCAGGACCATCATAAGTATGACAAAGACAGCTCCCAGAAATCCAAGTTCCTCACCAATTACCGAGTAAATGAAGTCGGATTCCTTTACAGGTATTGCACCGTTCTGCTGGCTTTGTATACCCTCGAACAAACCGCTTCCTGAAAATTTACCGCTTCCAATGGCAATCCTTGCTCTTTCCACCTGGAAGGCAGCTCCCTGAAGATCCTGCCCAGGATTAAGCAGTGTTTTGATTCGTTCTCTTTGATAATCCTCAAGAACATATTTATATATGAGAGGGACCGCAACTGCCGTAAGCCCTGCAGCTCCCAGTACATATCTGTATTTTATTCCGTAAACAAATACAACTGCCGTGATACCTGCAAGGAAAACAGCAGCCGTACCGAAATCAGGCTGTAGAAATATCAGTACAATAGGTGCGATTGCTGCAGCAGCTGCAGCCAGGAAGGTTGTAATCCTGAATTCTTCCTTCAGTAATACAAGTATTGCCGGAACGGCAGTCATATATGCTATCTTGGCTGGTTCAGAAGGCTGGAACATGAACCCGCCTATATCAATCCAACTGTTGGAGCCCAAACCGGGCACATCCCTTCCGTACCCGAAGAACAATACATAAATCAGAAGAAGAATTGCAAACCCATAAAAAGCATAACCAATGTATTTGAAATATTTATAATCAACCAAGGCCAGGACAATGCAGATGACAACTCCCAGGATAATGCTTATCATCTGGGTCCTCATGATAGATGCTCCTGTATTCATGGAAGCTGTTGCACTGGAAAGAATCCTGAACCCGAAGGCCGTCAGTATTCCTACCATCACAAAAAGGATAACATCAAACTTTGACAGTATGTTCATGTTCCTGACCTTATTGAACAAACTCAGCCCTCCAGTCCTATTGCTTTTGAAATAGCTTCATCCAATACATCCAGTCCCTCAAGAAGTGCTTCTTTAGTAATTATAAGGGGTGGACATATCTTTATTGTAGAGCCTGCCCCCACCGGAGCAAAGAAAAGCAATCCCTTTTCAATGGAGATTCGCACTATATCGTGTGCAAGATCCGGATCTATTTCCTTTGAGTTTTTCTTTGTTATGACCAATGCCTTTACCAGTCCTTTGCCTCTGCAGTTTCCTATATACGCAGGATACTTGGCAACCAGTTCACAGAGTCTTTCATCCAGCACTGCTCCCAGTTCCATACTTCTTCCGGGCAGGTCATTTTCAATAATATATTCTATACTCGCCAATGCAGCAGCACAGCATAACGGATTTCCCGTATGTGTAGAAGTCATCTTATTGGGGCCGTATAGGTCCATGACCTCGGGTCTCCCGATTACTCCTGACAAAGGAAGGGAGCTTGATACACCTTTTCCAAGACATACAAGATCTGCAGCTACATCATAATGCTGGAAACTGTAAAGTTTACCGGACCTTCCGAAACCTGCCTGAACTTCATCAAATACAAGAAGAATATCATTCCTGTCACAAAATTCCCTAAGTTTCTTAACAAAACCTACCGGCATGAACTGTGCCCAACCTCCCTGGAAGGTTTCAGGCATGAATGCAGCTATCTGGCCGGGTTCAATCCCCTGCTCGTCAAGATATCCCATCCATGTATCGAAACATTTATCATCGCTGTAATCATCCCGTGATTCATCAGCCCATTCATACTTGTATGCATTCGGGAACGGGACCTGGTTCATATCAGGGTCCAGATTTACTATCCACTCCTTGGCTGAAGGCGATCCTCCAGCCATCTGGGATCCCATGGTCCTTCCATGGAAATCATCCTCGAATGTAACAATCTTTATCTTTTCACTGCCCCCTTTTGTCTGACCATAGGTCCTGGCAAGTTTTATGGCACATTCACATGCTTCCGAACCTGTAGTGAGCAGAAATACCTTGTTCAGTGGTTCAGGAGATACTTCAACAAGCTTTTCGGTTAGCTTTTGCCTAATTTCAGTGGGAAAGCAGTAATTATGCATCAATCCGTGTTCAATCATGGAAAGGGCAGCCCGTTTTACCTCAGGATTCGAATGTCCTGCATTTGTAACCAGTACACCTGAGCTGAAATCAATCCACTTGTTCCCGTATTTATCATATACATTGAAACCTTCGGCCTTGTCCCATACAACAAGGGGTTGGCCGCTCATGGACCTGGGTTCATATTTTCTTAATTTCTCTATAACCGGAATACTTTCAGGTACGGGTATCTTCGTACAAATCCTTCTGTTGGGTGTTTCCACCTTTTTCACATCAACCGGTTCAAGTTTAAAACTCTTTGCCATAATTAACCTCCGTCATCTTATTATATAGTTTATCAAAGGCAGCGTAAATATTGACAGAATTGTTGAAATTCCTATACACGATGCCATTAGTTTTTCATCAGCACCCATTTCCCGGGCAAATACATAGCTGGAAACAGCTACCGGAGTACCCAGCATAACCACTCCCAGTCCCAGGTCTGCACCGGATAATCCGAAAATAAATCTACCCGAAAGATAAGCAATTGCAGGTACGACAATTACCTTGATTGTTCCGAGCAGCAAGACCAAAGACATGTTTTCCTTCATATATGTGAATGTAATTGATGTACCGATCAATACCAAAGCCAACGGCAGAGCTGTATTTCCTGCAAGTTCCAATGTCTTGTCCAGTGCATGAATTCCGAGCACACCTGTATTTACAAGCGATTCAACCATCCCCAGTACAACAGCAATTACAAAAGGATTTCTGAGCACATTCAGAAAAACCTTTGCAAATTTCTTCAAAAAGCCATGTTCCTC
>Ga0180430_10000670_pt1 | contig 36505 bp, 25 predicted proteins | sample SS_ome_9_FD_132999 | JGI IMG/M metagenome (GOLD analysis project Ga0180430, IMG submission 132999) | Hypersaline lake sediment archaeal communities from the Salton Sea, California, USA - SS_1_S_2 metaG | ecosystem: Environmental > Aquatic > Non-marine Saline and Alkaline > Hypersaline >...
CCCAAGCCGAGTGCGTATGGAAGCCTGATTCCGTTGTTCCTCCCACTTCACGACTCACCCCACCAAACAGCTCGCGCCGCTTCGACGCGCTCCCAGCTCGACCAAAATTGAAATTTTGATTTTCCTCTAGACATACCTTCTCATGGAAGGCCACCCCGACCGGAATCACGATGCGGTTGATCGCATTGCCGCGCGTCCAGTTGAGGAGAGCCCCGGTAACGAACTGCTTGTTGGGAACGATAAACTCCTTGCGATCCCAGTTCGTAATCGTGGTCGCACGAATCTGGATGCGTGTGACGACCCCGTCGATGCCGTCGACGGTGACCACGTCACCGACCCGGATGGGGCGTTCGAAGAGGAGAATGATCCCGCTCACGAAGTTGGCGACCACCTCCTGGAGTCCGAATCCCAACCCGACGCTCAGGGCGGCGGCAATCCAACCAAACTGCGAGCAATCGACGCCCAGCGAACGAAACAGGACGACGGCACCCACCGCGAACACCGCATACTTCGCCAGGGTCACCATGGCGTTCCGCGTCCCGGCGTCGAGGTCGAGGCGGCGCAGCACGATCGCCTCGAGCAGTCCGGGAAGATTCCGGATCGTGGCGAGCGTGATCGCGATGATCAAGGCGGCGAGCACCACGTCGGCGATGCTGAATCCCCCGAACGCCTCGAGGTGATCGAACACTTCGAGAGCCGGCCAGAACCGGGACCAGATCAGGTAGAGTTCCCCCAGCAGGCCGACTCCGAGCAGGAACCCGAGAAACCGGCGCGTCTGTTCGTGCACCTCGTCGAGGGCCAATTCCTCGGCCTCGTGCAGGTCATCGAGGGTGAGCACTTCGTCGCTGCCCGGCACGGCGTGCCCGTCTTCGGATTCGGCCTCACGCGCCCGCGCCCGCTTCTCGGCCTCCTTCCGGGCCCGGCGCTCGGTGAGAAGCTCCTCCAGGGCCAGTTTTCGTTCCCGGATCGAAAATCATCGCAGGAGAAGACCATAGGCGAGAAAGGCGATCAGCACCGCGTAGAGACTCCGCTCCACCTGGGTCGTCAGGGACAACACGGTAATCACGTATCCGGCAATCAGGAGAGCCGTCTGGAAGAGGGATATTCCCACGATGAGAAGAAACCAGAACCAGCGCAGCCGTCCGAAGAGGGAACGCGGCGAGATTTCGTGCATCGTCGCTGCGACACCCCTGTGGGGATGAAACATCAGGGCGAAGATGGTGCCGCTTCCCATGACGAGCACGGCACCGGCCAGTCTTCCCGCATTGTTGAGGTGGGTCACGGTGGATTCGCCCACCACGAAATCCAGCGTGATTCCCGCGAAGAAGAGCACGGGAAGGAGCCAGAAGGCGAGGTGCCGGATGCGCCGCAGCATCGGCCCGTTCCAGCCGAAGTGCGCTTCACCCAGCCCGCCGGGACGGCAGGAAACCACGAGAAAATTGATTACGAAGAACGTCGCTGCAAACCGCAGGAGTCCCATGCCGAACAGGTAGGACCATTCCGCCTGTCCCGACACGAGGACGATTCCATACCCCACCACGGCCGTTGCGACAGGTCCCGGCAGAGCCAAGAGGAAAGTCGCGAACAAGGCGGAGAGCGTCAGGGCAAACCGGTCGGTCGACACGCGACGAATCTCGATCCCGGTCGCCGTCAGTCGAGCGGTGACCCTGCGACGAAACGCATACCACGACACGAGCAGCACGCCGGCGAAGAGAGTGAAAGCGACCGGCACTCTTGTGAGAATCTTCGCGACCTCCAGCCAACGGTGCGGTCCCCAGCACCAGTTCAGACCCTCGGGAATGGCACGCAGTGTCGCGATGTCCGTCATTCTTGAACTCCTCACCCAGAAGAGTTTCTCTACCGCGAAGTCCCGGAACTCCCCGCTCACATCGGCGATCTCGCGCTCCGTCCGTTCCAGGTCTCCGAGTTGCCGGACCCAGCGCCGGTATCCTCCGAGGAGATCCTCTTCGAGGATGTGGTGCATCCGCTGCAGCTCGCCAATCTCCTCCTCGTAACGATCGATATCACCCGCTTCGTAGCCGGGCAGATCGGAAGGAACAGGGACACCGGCCTCGTCGATTCGGGTAGTCCGTCCGACCTGGAAGAGGCGCTGTCGCGCGGAACCGAGTTCGCGTCGCGTCTCTCTCAGTCGCTTTCACCCCTCCCATCGCGACGGGATCATGCGGAGCTTTTCGATCATCACTTGCGCGATCACCCCCTCGATGCCGCCCATCTCCAGCTGTTGGTTCACCTCCGCGAAGGACTCGGTGATCCTCCGCCGTTCCTTTTCGCGCGCCTCGAGAGCCTCTTCGGACGCCTCTACGGATGCGGTCAATTCCCGAGTCTCCTCTACCAGGCCGACCACCGAATCGAGGAGAGGCTTCAACGTCTGCTCCGATGCCGCAGGCATCTCCAAGCGGATCCGGCCGACGAGAGTAGAGGCGGCGCGAACCTGGTCGGACAGCAATTCAGTGGCAAGTGAGCGGAGGGCCGCGATGCGCGCTTCGCCGTTCTCGATCTTCAACTGGACCAGTTCCAACGCCGCCTCTGCCGCCGAAAGCCGAATCTCCATCGTGACCTCCTCCTCCTCGAGCATGGCGATTTCTGCCACGAGACGTTCCCGGGCACCCACAAGCCGGGCTCGCTCCGCCAACGCTCCCGCGTTCTCCTCACCGGGCGAAAGCAGCTCCAGTTCCGCCTCCACCGACTTCAGTTCCTCAGCCGCCGCCTCAAGGCGCTCCCGGATCGCCTGCGGACGCGCCTCCCGCCCGCCAGTGAGTTCCGTCCATTGTGCCGCCTCGCCCCGCAACCGGCCCAACTCGACAGTCTCGCGGGCGATCGCCGCCTCGATCTCGGCGTGACTCGTTCCTTCGCCAGGCACGTCCGGCTCACGCGCCGACTCGCCCCTGGCCAGGAGAGCGTCCCGTTCGGTCCTCAGCCGCTCGGCTTCCGCCGGACCCGCCTCCATCGCCGCCCGGAACTCGGAGGTTCGCTCCCGGAGCTCCGCCGCCTTCTCCAACGACTCGATCGCCTCCCGGTAGCGTTTCGACCACTCCTGCCGCGCCACGTCATCCAGTGTCGCATCGTTTTCGATGGCTTCGAGCCGGCCCGCCAGAGTCTCGATATCGAGCACCGGCTTGTCGCCGGAGGAGAGCACCGGTGACGAGACAGCCGGCGCCGCCGCTTTCTCCCCCGTCACGGGAGGAGTCTCGACGGGAGTTCTCTCCTGCGCCGCCAAAGGGAAACACGAAAGCACGGTGAGAGCGAGCAGAGTCAGCGAACGAAACATCACGGGAAGTAGGAGAATCTGCCACGGGGACAGGGCTTTCCCAGCTCTTTTCGGAGTCTGCCACCCCGGGGAAAGTAGTTGTTTTCATCGAGTGCGGTCTACCGGATCTCCTGATTTCGTGATAAGTTGTATTTTCTCACCATGCGAACGTTCTCGTGCCTGGCCTTCCTCATTCTTGCTCTTTCCCCCGTGCGGGCGGGGAACTACGGCACCGCTTTCGCCATCACGCCGGACGGGTATTTCGTCACCTGTCACCACGTGGTGAACGGGGCAGAGCGGCTTCTCGTCCACCATGGCGGGCGCAATCTCTCCGGTTCGATCGTCCACACCGACCCCCGCAACGACCTCGCCGTGGTACGCGTGAGCCCCTGGACGGGGGATTTTCTCGTCATCGCCGATTCGGAGACCGTTCCGCTCGGTTCGGACGTCCTTGCCGCGGGTTTTCCCGACCCCGCCGTTCTCGGAAAGAATCCGAAAGTCTCGAAGGGCATCGTGAATGCCAGGACCGGCGTTCAGGACGATCCCCGTCACTTCCAGGTCTCGGTTCCCCTGCAACCCGGCAATTCGGGAGGACCGGTCTTCGCGCCGAACGGCCACGTCGTCGGCGTCGTCGCGGCGGGACTGAACTCGCGGGATCGTTTCGAGCGCGGTGGCTATCTCCCGCAGTCGGTCAACTACGCGGTCAAATCGAACTACCTCTTTCCCCTGCTGCAGGACGCCGGTGTCGCCCTTCCCTCCCTCGAGGGACGCGCCGCCGTTGCCGACTCGATCGATTTCGCACTTCGCGCCATCGTCCTGATCGAAGCCCTCGCTCCCGGCGAATCCGCCGCGGCACCTCCCCGTCCCGAGCCTGCCCTGATGCGCCCGGTTCCCACCGCCCCGGTCCCGGTTCCGCCCGGAACACGGCCTGCTCCCGCACCGATGGCCCAAATCGCTCCGTCGTTTCAGCCGCCCGTCCCGGTTTCCCCCGCTGCCACGTCGGTGGGGGCCGGTCCCTCGGGGCCTTGGATCTTCCCGCATTCCGACCGGCGCTACCTCTCTCCCCAGGAACTGGGCGCACTCGACCGGGAGCAGCTCTGGCGCGCCCGCAACGAGATCTACCTCCGCCACGGCTACGAGTTCTCCACCTGGAAGGGCAAGCGATTCGCCCGCGAATTCGGCGCGGCGTATCGTCCCACGACCCGAGACAGCGATGCGATCCAGCGATCGCTCAACGCCTTCGAGTCGGCCAACCTGCAGGCGATCCTGGCGGCGGAGCAGGGGCGGTGAGTGGGAGGCGACATCTTTGTCCCGGCTTTCTTCGTGGCTGCCGTTCGCCTGGCCGGGCTGATGATCCGCCCGGCCGAGGGACGCCCACTCGCGATCGGCCGCATCGCCATCAATGGAAGTCGTGCGACTCGGTCTCGACCGCAGTCACGAACGGGAGAGGCTCGATGAAGCGGGTATAGACGGAGGTCACGTCGTCGACCTGCTGCAGGTTCCCCCGGATCTTGAGAAAGGCCTCCTGCGTGATGGTGAGACGGAACTGCTCGAAGAGAGGTGCCGGCACGAACGCGTTCGCGATTCCCGTCTCGTCCTCGAGACTGATGAAGAGATGGCCCTTCGCGCTTCCCGGACGCTGCCGACAGATCACCAGCCCGCCGATGATGACCTCGTCACCATGCTTGCCACGCTTGAGATCCTCCGCGGTCCGGATTTCCGGAACGTCATTCCGAATGTGGGCCATGGGATGACGTTCCGTCGTGAGGCCCAGGCCACGATAGTCCGATCGCAACCGCTCGGCCGACGTCATGGCCGGTAATGGCGAGGCCTCGCGCTCTTCCTCCGCCGCCCAGGAAAACAGGTCGTCCTCGTCGAGACAGGACTCGATTCTCCAGAGAGCGTCGCGGCGGTGCTCCGACAGGCCGTCGAGCGCTCCCGTGCTCGCGAGAATCCGGCGTTGGTCGCGATCGATCCCGGTGCGGCGCAGGAAATCCGTGAGCGAGGTCCAGGGTTGCGACGCGCGCTCCATCACGATGCGTTCCGCCGCGCTCCGGTCGAGTCCCCTCACCTGGCGCAGCCCCAGCCGGATCGCATCGTCCGCCTCGACGATCGTCATTTCCTCCGAAGTCACCACGGAGACCGGCCGAACCGAGATGCCGTGACGTTCCGCATCCTTAACCAGGGTCGCCGGCGAGTAGAATCCCATCGGCTGGTTGTTCAGCAGGGCGGTATAGAATTCCGCCGGACGATGCACCTTGAGCCAGACACTCACGTAGGCAAGCAGGGCGAAACTGATCGCGTGGCTCTCGGGAAATCCATAGAGGGCGAACGAGCAGATCGATTTCTCGATGCGGTCCTGGACCTCGGGGTCGACCTCCTTCTTCTGCATCGCGGCGCGCAGCTTCGCCATCACCTTGTTCATTCGCTCCTTCGATCGATTGAAGCTAATCGCCCGCCGCAACTCCTCGGCCTCCGACCCGGTGAAGTCGGCGATGATCATCGCCATCTGCAGGACCTGTTCCTGGAAGAGCGGCACCCCGAGCGTGCGCTTCAACACCGGCTCGAAGCTCGGATGAATGTAGTCGACCGGCTCGCGTCCGTGCCGGCGATTGATATAGGGATGCACCATCCCGCCGACGATGGGGCCCGGCCGGATGATCGCCACCTCGATGCAGAGATCGTAGAAGGTGGTGGGCTTCATGCGGGGAAGCGTCGCCTGCTGGGCCCGGCTCTCGATCTGGAACACGCCGATCGTGTCGGCCTCCTGCATCATGCGGTAGGTAGCCGGATCATCCTGCGGGATCGTGTGGAGGTCGAACTCCCGGCCCGCTCCGCGCTGGCGGCAAAGCTGCACCGTGTCCTGGATCGCCGCCATCATCCCGAGCCCGAGCAGGTCCACCTTGATGATGCCGAGATCTTCGCAGTCGTCCTTGTCCCACTGCACCACGACTCGGCCCGGCATGCTCGCATTCTCCAGCGGCACCACCGTGTCGAGCGGACGATCCGAGATCACCATGCCGCCCGAGTGCTGTCCCAGGTGCCGCGGCAGACCGTGCACCGCTCCGAGGAGCCCGGTGAGCGCATCCCTCCGCGGATGCGACCGCGGCAGGCCGGCCTGCGACAATTGCTCCTCCAGCTCGAGCGTGTGGGGAAAATCCCCGTGCCCGAAGAGATCGGAGAACCGGCCCGCGACGTCCTCCGGCAGGTTGAGCACCTTGCTCATCTCGCGCATCGCGCTGCGTCCCCGATAGGTGATCACGTTGGCGGTCATCGCGGCTCCGCGGGGCGCATACTTGCGATAGACTTCCTGGATCACCTGTTCCCGCCGGTCGCCGCTCGGAAAGTCAAGATCGATGTCGGGCCACGAGTTCCTTCCCTCGCTGAGGAAGCGCTCGAAGAGCAGCTCCTGCTTGATCGCATCCACCGCCGTGATGCCGAGGCAGTAGCACACCGCGCTGTTGGCCGCACTGCCGCGCCCCTGCACGAGGATGGACTGGCTCCTCGCGAAATCGACGATGTCCTTCACGATGAGGAAATACCCGCAGAAACCGAGTTTCCCGATCAGGGCCAACTCGTGCTCCAGTTGATCCCGGACCCGCCGCGTCAAGTCGGGATAGCGTTCCGCGGCACCCGCGTAGGTCTCGCGCCGCAACACATCGGACATCGTCTCGCCCTCCCCCACCGGGTAACGGGGAAACGCGTAACCGAGATCCTCGAGAGTGAACTCGAGACGTTCCGCGACCGCGATTGTGTTGGTCACCGGTTCCGGCCAGTCGGCGAAAAGCGAAGACATCTCCGCGGCGGACTTGAGATGGCGTTCCGAGTTCGATTCGAGGAGAAGACCCGCCGCATCGAGATGGGTATGATGACGCAGACAGGTGAACGCGTCCTGCAGGAGACGTCCCTTTCGTTCCGCGTAGCGAACGCCATTCGTCGCCACCACCTCGAGTTTCTCCGCCTCCGCGAGGTCGCGCAGGCAGCGCTCGATCCAGCGCTCCCCTCTCCGCAGGTGACGCTGCACCTCGATTCGCACGTTCTCCCGGCCGAACAGGCGCACCAACTGTCGCACCGTCCGCAGGGCCCCCTCGCGGTCTCCGTTCTCGAGATGGCGGCGCACCGGACCGTCCTCGTCTCCCGTCAGGCAGATCAAGCCCTCCACGAAGGGCTCCCATTCGTCCCACCCGGCGCGGCCCTCGCCCTTTTCCGACCGCAGCTTCATCCGCGTGATCAGTTGACAGAGATTCCGGTAGCCCGTCCGGCTTGCCACGAGGACGGGCAACGCCGTTCCGTCGCTCATCGTGATCTCGGCCCCGACCAGGCCGCGCACGCCCTTTTCCCTTCCGGCGTGGTGAACCCGGGCCGAACCGTAAACCCCGTCCCGGTCCAACACCGCCAGCGCCGGCATCTCCCGATCGGCGGCGCACCTTACCAGTTCCTCCGGCGGCGAAGACCCGCGGAGGAAACTGAAGGCACTGCTGGCATGGAGTTCGATGTACATGGGCTATTGGGCTTCTGACTCCTGACTCCTGCTACCCATAAACTCCCTCCACATACCAATCCCCCCCCTCGCGGACGAGACGGCAGAGAACGCCCGCGCCGAGCCGGGCATCCCATTCCTCGCGGCACCAGCGGAGTTTCTTCTCCCACCAGTCCCCCGAGAGGCGCCAGGGGCCGGCCACCTCCTCGATGCGACCCCGCAGGGGACCGGAATCGATTTCCAGCGGACGCTCCCGGTCCTTCGCCCGGTCGCCGAAGTAGGACACCCGGTTACCGCATCGCACCGAAACGGCCAGGCGCGGTCGCAGACGGCGCAGGGGCAGACCACCCAGCGAGAGCGCCTCCTGCCCGACCTCCCGAATCCGGACATCCGGCTCGCCCCCCGGAGAGAAACGCTCCATCCGCACGGCTCCCGGACGATGGGTGGCCGGCACGTGTGGCGTGCCGACCCGGTCCGGGCCCAGCAGGGCCTCGAGACGCGCCACCGTCTCCGCGAGTTGGTTGGGATCACGCACCCCGGCGGCGAAGAGATCGAACTGGTGGCGGCCGGCGCGCGCCGGGACGACTTCGAGGTGAACGCCCTCGATCGCTGCCTCGGCCCGAAAATCCGCCAGGTGGGTATGCAGGAGACTCGCGAGCAGATCGACATCGGCACCCGGCTCGGGGAGGCGGAACCGGCGGCGATGTTTTCTCCCGTTGACGAGATCGAGACGCAGGGCGATTTCACCCGCCACCAGGTAGTGCCCCGACAGGCGCGCCACGATCGTCTCGAGGAGCCTACGAATCGTGAAGAGCAGCGGCTCGACCGCCTCGATCGCCCACTCGAGAGAAGCCTCCGCCTCGAAGCGGGGCGCCGGGCGAACGAGCCGCAGCAATCGCCGCGTCCGCCCCATGGCGAGATCCCACAGTTCCGCCGAGTCCTTCCCAAGCCGCTCGACGAGATCGGCCCGCCGGAGTCGCTTCAAATCGGCGACCGTCTCCACTCCCCAGAGAGAGAACAGTTCCCGATGATCCGGACCGGGGTCGAGCACCTCCAGCGGCAGGGGATCGAGACGCGCCTCCTCTCCACGGATGACGACCTCCACCTCCGCGGCATCCCGCCGCCAGGCGAGGCTCCGCACCGCGACCCGGGCGAGATCGGGATTCGCCCCCAGTCCGGCGCGGGCGACACACCCGCGTTCCTCCAGTTCCCCGACCAGGGCCGTACCGATCTCCTGCGGACGTCGTTCCACGCCGGCGATCCCCGCCATATCGAGCGTGACGAGCCCCGGCCCCGTCTCCTCGAAATCGGCCGTGAAACGTTCCGCGCCGGCCAGCAATTCCTCCCGCAGACGGCCCTCGGCCGCCGGCGCCCGCTCGCGCAGGAGGAGATCGCCACACCGGGCTCGCGCCTGGCTCGCCGTCATGCCCGGATGAATCCCGAACTCGGCGGCCTCCGGCGAACACTCGCACACCCGGGCCTTTCCCCGATCGCGCCGGTTCGTCCCGTCGGCCTCGTCATCAAGCACCGCCACCGGCTGGTACCGGTCCCCCGGACGATCCCGCCAGATGGCCTGGAGACGGGGATGGGGCAACTGGAGACAGGCATACATGGCGAGAGTTGCGCAACAGGCCAGGGAACCCGGCGAAAAAAATCGTCTCGATGGCGCGAAGCCTCCGTTCTACCCCGCGAGTTCCAGGGGTGCCGATCCACAGTCGTCTCCCCTTCCCTGACGGCGCTGGGGAAGAGCCCGGAGTCGCCCCCGCCAGCACGGCTCGGGCATGTCGCAGTCATCGAGGGAAAACTCTTCCTGCAGGATGAAACGCCGCGCCGCGCAGGGCACCACCGGGCGCGGCGTGAACACGAAGAACACGGCCTCGCGCTCCTCGACGAGGGCCCGCAACCGATACCAGGAGGACGCCGGGATAGTCCGGATCTCCCGCTCCGGATTGCCCTGCAGGTCCATCGCCACCCAGGGGAGATTACTGTCGCGCAACACCAGGTCGGCGACACGCATCGCTTCCCGCACTTCGCGACAACGCGTCCACAACAACACCGGCGGGGGAACGACCCCGGGACGCCAGGCCGGGTGCGAGGTCGGATCGAACGAATCGGAGCCGTCGATGAGCACGAAGGGACATCGCACGCCGACGGCATGCCGGATCATCTGGTGGATGACGATTCCTCCGCCCGCGGTTCCCTGGAACGGTGTCTTGCGGGAAAAAGGACCGCGCCCTTCCGCATCCACCGAATCGGGAACACGACCAACCCCGCAGATCTCGCAGATGATTCCCCTCTCGACGCCCGGCGCATCGAGGCAGGGGGCGCCAGTCGTGAATGGGGCCCGTGGTTCGCGACGCCCCCGATGCGCTTCGGCGAAATCTTCTTCCAGGCGAACCCGGAGTGCGGCAATGCGCGGGTCGATTCCCGAGTCGATTCCCGAGTCGATTCCCGAGTCGATTCCCGAGTCGATTCCCGATGATTCCCCCGCCTGCTCCGCTGTTTCCGGAAGCGGTTTGTCCGCCAGGTTCTCTCTCGATTTGTCCGCCAGGTGCTCCACCGGTTTCTCCACCGGTTTCCCGCTTCCCGGCGAGAGGGTCTCTGCTGCTATCTGTTCCACTGTTCTCTCCGATCCGTTCGTGTTCGGAGAAAAAATACCCTCACCTGATCAGTGTTCAAATGATTTTTCCACACCGCTCGAATCAGTTCGCGACGGAGAAGTCGAACACGGTCTCCTTCTTCTCGGCCTGCAACTCCTTGACCGTCGCCGGCAGCACCCCGGAGCCTCCGAGCAGGACGATGCCCAATCGGTCCATCTCCCGCAACACGGAGACATCCGTCAGCGAACGGCATTGCGAGAGATTCAGTTGAACGAGCTTGTCGAGCTGCGCCAGTTCCCCGATATCGGCAAGATTCTCGCAACCGGCGACGTCGAGTTGCTCCAGGTCCTGCGCCACCCCGATACCCGCGAGGCTCTCCAGTGACGGACAATGCCGGAACGCGGCATACTGCGACACCCCGGACGGCAGTCCTGCCAGGGAGCGGAACTTCGGGCAGGCCTCGAGATGGATCTCCCGCAGCGAGGTCAATCCGGCGAAAGCTTCGAGCGACTCCAGTTCATCCTGGCCGCCGAGACGCAGCACCCGCAGTTGGGGAAGCGATCCGATCTCACCGAAATCCTCGAGATTCACGTTGCGCAGATCGAGAACGATCAGGCTATCCAGTTGGCCGATCCCGTCGAGCCGCGTGAGTTCCACACAATTGCTGACATCCAGGTCGGTGAGCCGGCTCAACTGACCGAGTCCGTCGATCGATTCGAGGCCGGCACACCCGTCGAGATACAACTGCACGAGACCGGAAACAGGGGAAAGATCCAACCCACGCAGGGACCGGCAGCGGCTCAGGTAGAGATTCTCGAGCGCGGGGAGCGCCGACACATCGATCGCCGGCAGCGCATGCGCACCGCTCAGGTCGATCGTCGTGAGCGACGGCAGATCGCGAAGGGCCGAGGCGTCGACAAACGAGCGGGAATCCGTCAGCACGATCTCCTCGAGACGGGGCAGCCCGGCCACGCCCTCCGCCGAGGTCAGTTTCGGACAATCGATCGCCACGAGCGAAACGAGCGAATCCAATTCCTCGATCCCGGCGAAGGACTCGAGATTCGGCGCACCGGTGAGGTCGAGGATCGTCGGCTTTCCCGCCCGCTTCAGCACCCGCGCGAAAGACTGCAGATCGACGAGCCGTTCACTGGCGCATCCCACGTAGAAATCATCCTCGCGCACGCTGATCTCGGCCCCGAACGAAGACTCGAGCCGCTCGAGCGCCTTGGCCCGGTCGTCCTTTTTCCACAGGAGCAGGATCACGACCACGACGGCGGTGGCGAACAGGAAAAGCAGATACTGGAAAGTGCTCTTCGTCATCCGGCGCCACCCTACCCCGGCTTTCCCGTGATTGCGAATCCGCTTCCGGAGGAAAGGGATCGTCTCCCGGGACCGCACGCCCCCTGCCCGGTGAAACACACACCCCTTACACCCGCCGCTTGCACCGGCGCCCGCCCACTGGCAAGATAGCGGACATGGATCGTCGTCATTTCTTTTCCGCCGCCACAGTCACCGGAATCGGAGCGGGCCTGCCCCTCGCCGCCAACGCCCAGGATGCCGCCGCCGGCGAAAAGCACTCCTTCAAGCTCAAGTATGCCCCGCACTTCGGCACCTTCTCCGCCGTCGCGGGACAGGGACTCTCCGACCAGCTCCGTTGGGCCCACGACCGCGGCTTCACCGCCTGGGAAGACAACCGCTACATGAGACGGACTCTCGAGGAACAGAAGGAAATCGCCAAGACGATGGAGGAACTCGAGATGGACATGGGAGTCTTCGTCCTCACCGGCAATGCCGGCGCGACCGACCCCACTTTCACGGTCAAGAACGAGGACGTCTGGCAGGGCGTGCTCGCCGAAGTCGAGGCGGGAGTCGAGGTCGCGAAACGCTGCAACGCCACCTGGATGACCGTCGTGCCCGGCGCCTACGACCTCAAGCTCCACTGGGACTACCAGACCGCGAACTGCATCGAGCTGCTGAAGCGCTGCTGCGACATCCTCGAGCCCCACGGACTCGTCATGGTGCTGGAACCGCTCAACCACCATGCCAACCACCCGACCATGTTCCTCAAGGGATCGCCGCAGGCCTACCAGATCTGCCGCGCCGTCGGCAGTCCCTCGTGCAAGATCCTCTACGATGTCTATCACCAGCAGATCACCGAGGGCAACCTGATCCCGAACATCGAGAAGAGCTGGAGCGAAATCGGCTATTTCCAGGCGGGCGACAATCCGGGACGCAAGGAGCCCGGCACCGGCGAGATCAACTACCGCAACGTCTTCCGCTACATCCACGAGCGCTCGCAGGAGGAGGACGTCGAGTTCATCGTCGGGATGGAGCACGGCAACTCCCTCAAGGGCCCCGAGGGCTGCGAGGCGGTCGTGCAGGCCTACGTCGACGCGGACAACTTCTGATCGCGCCCGCCATTTTCCCCGCACCTCCGGGCGCGCATCGTGGTTTATTCTCCCGGTGAAAAGTCCTCCTCCCTTCTCTGCTCCCGTCCTCGCATTGGCATGGGCGCTCGGGTTCTCCCTGGCGAACGCCCCCGCTCCGGCGTGGGCGCAACCGGAAACGTCGCCTCCGCAGAATGCCCGGCGCACGATCGATCCCGGGGCGCCCCCGCGTCCGCTTTCCGGGGTGTCGGGTCCGTGGGGCCAGATCGTTCTGCGGGAACGCATCATCGAACCGCCCGGCAGCTACTACGTCGACTACCTGCGTGAGCGCCGCTGGTCGGGCGGCACCGTCTGGCGCCTGCCGGGTACGGTGGAGGAGGCGCGGGACACACTTCGCCGGGCAGGTCTGCCCGTGCGCACCATCGATATGCTGACCTCGTTTCCACAAATGAGCGAGACCGAGGGTGCCTGCCACATCGTGCCCCCGAGCGAGACCCTTCTCACCCTGCAACCCCGGCAAAGGCTCCTTCTCTACCCCCACGTCGGGGAATCGCACGCGAACGATCCCTTCCTCAATCCCTACGTGCTTCTGGCGGGAGGCATCCCCCGCATGACCCGGCGGCCGCACGGCATCGCACCCGCCCGACTCGCCCTCATCGAGCAGCTCTCCTACGGAGCTCCGGGGGCAGCCCGGCTGTTCTCCGATCTGCGCTTCGTGCTCGAACGGGCGCAGGACGACGGCGAGCGCATGGCGATTCTCAAGTTCCTCTGCCGCGAGATCGCGCTCGAGGCCTTTCTCGAACTGCCGGAAGACCGGGAAGACCCCGAGGCGAGACAGAGCCTGCTCGACTACTGGAATCCGGGGGGGCGCAACGCCTCCGGAGCCGCCCTTCTCGCGGCGGCGTGGGACAATCCGCGCATCCGCCGGCTCGATCTCGTCCACCTGCTACCTCCCGAGCCCAGGAAACGCCTCAATTCCTACGCCACGATCGAGGCGAGCCTTGCCCATGCTGCGCCCGACTGCTTTTCGACAGCGTTCAGTTTCTTCTCCGACCACAGCCCCACCCGCTTTCTCGAGACGATCACTCCCGCCCTCAACGAGCGATACGAGCGCGCCGAGGCGCCCTGGCAGTTCGGGGATCTCGTGGTGCTGGTTTCGCGCGAGGGCCGCTGGCTTCACGCCTGCAACCACGTTGCGGGCGAACTGGTCTTCACCAAGAACGGCCACAGCCTCGGCCGTCCCTGGGTGCTCCAGTCGCTCGATGAAGTGCTCTCGGCCTACCTCGGAGACGAATCGCTCTCGGTCTACTTCTATCGGCTCAAGCCCGCCTACCGGGAATGAACGCGCGGCGGCTCCTGTTCCTCGCCATGGCCGCCACCACCCTCCCTTGGGCCGTGCATCCGCCGCCGGGGCACGCTTCCGGCCTGCCGGAATCCGCCCCCTGGGGAAGGGTCGAACGCGAGGAAATCTTTCTCGAGGCTCCCACCGAGCGCGTCGCCCTCGTGCCCCTTCCGGCGAGCCGCACCGTGTGGCGTTTCCCGGGGAGACGGCTCGAGGAGGTGACATCATTCTTCGACGATTCGGTGAACCGTCCGGAACTCCTGCGGGCGATGCAGTCGCAGATCGCGCTGCAAGAGCTGCCCCGCGAGACCCGCGCCTTTCCGCAGGCGGAGCTGCTCCGCGCGCTCCCGCCCTTGAATCGTCGCCTGATCTACCGGGAACTGGCGCGGTTCGATGCGAATCCCTTCCACCGCCAGCCCGTGTTCCTCGACTCCGACGACGTGGCCGCATGGTATGCGAGATCGTCCTTGCCTCCCGGCTTCCTCACCCGGATCGAGACGATGATCTACCCGGTCGGCTCGTCATGGGCGTTTTCCGATTTTCCCTCCCTGCTCCGGCAGACCGAGACCGAGGCCGAGGAGACCGCGCTGAGACAGGCCATGACCCGCGCCCGCTCTTTTCTCCTCACCCTGCACATCGGTGCGCGCGACGACCGCTCCGCCCTGCTCGCCTACTGGTCGCTCGGCGATTTCGCCGAATTGAGTCGCCCGCTGCGTGAAACGCTCGCCTTCGAGGAGGGAACCGAAACCTCCGTCGACCTGACTCACCTCCTGCCTCCGCTACCCCGGCGGCTCCTCCACACCTTCCCCAGCGCCCGCGACGGTCTCGAGGGGGAGTATCCCGACGCCTTCTGGACGAGCGCGAACTTCTTCGAACCCGAACCCGACCCCTCGTTTCGCGACCGCGAAGCAGCGATCGCCCACATCACCGCAACCCGCAGGCGCGTCGAGCCGCCCTGGCTCTTCGGCGACGTGATCTTCCTCCGCGACCCCGGTCCGGAAGGCCGGCCAGTCCACGCCTGCGTCTATCTCGCCGATGATCTCGTCTTCACCAAGAACCGGCGCTCGCCACTCGTGCCCTGGGTCGTGATGGATCTCGATCACGTCGCCGCGCGCTTTTCATTGCTCTCCGCTCCGGTGCGCGAAGGTTGGCGCATCACCCCCGTCCCGTGACGGCCTTCTCTGCCTCCCCCGGCAGCCCGGCCACGGCGTCACCGCCGTGGCTACGCCCTCCCCCGCCTACTTCGCCGCGAACTCCAGCAAGCTCTCGCGATCCGCGCGGATCGCCGCGATCGATTCGTCGAGGACATCCGGATCACGGTGGTCCTTGTACTCCATGTGCAGGGAGATCGGACCGGCATAGTCGCTCTCCCGCAGCATTCGGAAGAAACGCGGGTAATCGACCTGGCCGGTTCCGAGCGGCACATTCTTCGGCCTCCCGTTCCCTTCCGACCAGGTGAAATCCTTGCAGTAGACGAAACCGAAGTGGGGACGCATCAGCTGGAATTCCGTCGGCCACGACTGCCCGCCCTCGACCGTGGCGTGTCGGATGTCGAAGGCGACGCCGGCATCGGCCGGATCGATCTCGCGCACTACCCAGAAGAGGTCCCAGAGCCCGGCACCGAGGCGATTCGCGCCCGCGTGATTCTGGTAGAGCGGACGGATCCCGAGAGGACGGCAGAAGGCGACGAGTTCGTCGAAGGTGCGACGGATCGCGTCGAGCTGCTCCGGGATCGGGCGATCCGGAGCATACTTGATCGATCCCATCCGAAAATCCGTGACCCCGAGGCTGGCCGCGCACTCCAGCACCCGCCGGTGAAGGGGATCCTCCGCATTGTTCACGCCGGTCGTCATCAGGGACATCCCGATCCCGTTGGCCCGCAACGCCTCGATCTGCAGGGGCAGGTCCTCTTCCACCCGCTCCGGCTCGACATGCCCGCCCTTGCGCACCGTTCCCTCGATCCCGTCGAAACCCATCCCCGCAACCAACTCGGCCTGGGCTCCATAGTCGAGATGCTGGAGCGGCTTGTTGAAGACGCAGAGTTCGTTCTCGAACGAGCCTTCGCTCCGGGCGAATCCCGCCGTCCCGGTCAATGCGGCGGATCCGGTCAACGCGGCGGCACGGAGAAAGTCACGGCGCCCGGACGGGCGGTTGAAGGGCGAAGGTGTCATCGCGGGAAACGGTAGCGTCCCCGTTTCGCCTTGGGAAGGGAATTCGGAATCGTGTCGTTTTCTCTTCGCATGGCGAAGGCGACAGGGTTGGGTCGGAGGACGAACAGGGTTGCCCGGCCACGGCGTCACCGCCGCGGCTACGTGTGACTCTCCGTCTTCCTTTCGCCCGGCCACGGCGTCACCGCCGCGGCTACGTCGCACCCGGTCACGAGGTGGCCCACCCTACCCGGATCCGGACTTTTCATTTCGACCCGTTTCGGGTATCACACCTCCGGCATGACCGACGCCGCCGCCGAAGCGCTGAGCCGCACGAACTTCTCCACGATCGACTCCATCATCGTGGTCGCCTATCTCATTTTGTCGCTCGGCATCGGGCTCATGGTGAAACGCTACGCCAGCTCGATGACGAACTACATCGGGGCGGGGCGCAAGGTCGGGACCTGGCTCGGGGTCGCGACCATGACCGGCACCGAGCTCGGACTGGTCACCGTGATGTATTCGGCGCAGAAGGGATTCACGGGCGGATTCGCCGCCTTCCACATCGCCGCCATCGCCGGCGTCGTCACCCTCTTCGTCGGGCTGACGGGTTTCATCGTCGGGCCCCTCAGGCGCCTCGAGGTGCTGACGATTCCCGAATACTACGAGAAGCGCTTCAGTCGCCCGATCCGCGTGCTGGGCGGGATCATGCTCGTCTTCGCGGGCGTGCTCAACATGGGGCTGTTTCTCAAGGCCGGCTCCATGTTCATCGTGGGAGTGACCGGACTCGCGAGCGAGGGGCAGGCGCTCAAGTGGGTCATGATCGGGCTCCTCCTGCTGGTCCTCATCTACACCACCCTCGGCGGGATGATCTCGGTGGTTCTGACCGACTACGCCCAATTCGTGCTTCTTTCCTTCGGGCTTCTCGCCGCGACGCTCCTGGCGATCTCGTCGCTGGGCTGGGACACCATCTTCGTCACCGTGCGCGAACAGCTCGGCGATGCGGGTTTCGATCCCACGGTCGAAGGCACCGGCTTCGGCTGGTCCTACATTCTCTGGATGATCGTCGCGGCCGGGCTGATCGGCAGCGCGGTCTGGCCCACGGCCGTGTCCCGGGCTCTCGCGATGGAAAGCGAACGGGCCGTTCGACGACAGTACTGCCTCTCCTCGATTTCGTTCACGGTGCGCTTCCTGCTTCCCTACTTCTGGGGTATCTGCGCGCTGGTGTTTCTCCACGCCACGCCCGAGGGCGCCGATCTGCGCCTGCTCTTCTTTCCACCGGAGGGTTCCGGGGTCGAGCCACTCGACAACCTCTACGCCATGCCCGTGTTCCTGGGCCGTCTCCTGCCTCCCGTGCTCCTCGGGCTCATCACCGCGGGAATGATCGCCGCCTTCATGTCGACGCACGACTCCTACTTTCTCTGCTGGAGCTCGGTGATCACCCAGGACATCGTCGCGCCCCTGAAACGCAAGCCCTTCTCCACCCGGGCACGGGTCAATCTCACCCGCATCCTCATCGTCGCGATGGGCGGCTACGTTCTCTACTGGAGCCTCTTCTACCGCGGGGGCGAGGACATCTGGGACTACATGGCGGTGACCGGGGGAATCTACTTCACCGGCGCCTTCGTCGTGCTCCTGCTGGGTATCTACTGGAAGCGGATGAGCTCCCTCGGCGCCCTCCTCGCCCTGCTCGCCGGGTTTTTCATGATCCTCGGGCTCGAACCGGTCCAGATCGCGAGCGGCCTGAAATTTCGCGATGCATCCGGAGAGTGGGTCGAGCGACTCACCAGCCCGCAGATCGGGCTTCTCACCGTCGGTCTTTCCCTGGTCCTCGCCATCGCCGGGTCGCTCCTCCGGCCCGACCGTGACCGCACGTCATCATGAACTGGGAACTCCTCTGGAAAGTCTTCTTCGTCCTCGTCGTCTCCCTCTTCGGGGTGATGTCCGTCTTCGTCACGATCTTCGGAGCACGCGACATCCGCAGGCTGCTGCGAGCGCTCCGTGATGCCGGGGACGACTCCCACGATTCGTCCCGTGCCGGCGACCGGAACGAGAGACGGTGAAGCGCCGGTCCCTCAGGTCTCGTTGAAGAAGATCCGCAGGTTCTTCGTCTGGCGGGCCGCTGCCACGATGTCCGGTTTTCCGTCGCCATTCAGGTCCGCGGCCTTGATGTCCTCGACCGCGACCTCGGCGCCCGAGATCTTCGTGTCCCGCCATGTCTCACCTGCGTCGTCGAGCGGCGTGAAGAGCTTGATGCCCGGTTCACCGGGAACGTCGCGCGGATGCATCGCGCGCCAGCCCACCACGATCTGGTCGGAACCGATCCCGAGAAAGTCGGCACAGGCCACCGCGTGCCCGTCCTTGATCGCATCGTCGAGGACCGCGAGTCGCCGCCAGAGTCCCTTCCCGTCATCCGGCTCCACGTAGGCGGCGCACGAGGAACCGTGCATGGGCTCGACCGTGGCGATGAACCGTTTCCCGTTGGGCAGGACACCATCCCGGATCTCGCCGGCGAAGTGCTCGGTCAGTTGCCGAGTCTTCCAGCCTTCCTCACCCCGATCGTGATACCAGACGCCCTGCTTCGCGGCGACGATCAATTCCTCCTCGGTATCGTCGTCCCAGTTCACCGGGTGGAAGTTGTGCGAGAGGTTCAGGAAGTCACTGATCAACTCGGTCTTCCATTCCGAGGAGGGATCGGCGGGCTTGAGGTATTCGAGAATCCGGATACCCGGTCCGACTCCGTCGACCGATCCCCTTCCCCGGAGCGGCTTCACCACGAGGGAATACGCACCCGACGACCCCCGGATCCAGTGCATCCGGTGGACGCTCGGATCATTGTAGAGTTTCACCGGAGTCCATTTCTTCGTGCGATCGGCGGGCGGAACGAGATAGTGGACCGCCCCATCCTTGAGCGTCTCGAGGAAGTTCCACTGCCCGCCGACGGCCACCTCGCACTTGCCGTCTCCATCGATGTCACGCGCCGCGATGCAGACGTTGTCGCGCTTCGTGAGATCCTCGGCGATCACGTGCTTCTCCCAACCGGGATTGCGATACCATTGCACCGTGCGCTTGTCGGCGAGCAGGATGTCCCGTTTCCCATCGCCATCGACATCCTCCAGCTGAAGGCCATAGCCAATCTCGATCTGGTCGATCTCCTTCTCGCTCCACCGAAATTCCGGACGATCACCGGCATGGGCGACGACGAGAGAAAAGGACAGGGCGAAGATGGCGGTCAGTCTCTTCATGGCGTTGTGTTGCATACCAGCCTCACCGGCAGAGAGAAAGCGGGAAATCGTGTCCTTCCCTCAATAGGGCAGTTCGCGGATGAACAGGTTCTTGAAGAAGAGCTCGCTCCCGTGGTGCTGCAGTTCGATCTGGTCGGCCCGCGGAAGGGGTAACTTTCCGGTCTTGTCCCAGTAGTTCTCGAGCTCGGTCCGGTCGACGATGAGAGTGTCGTTGAGCCAGATCGTGACAGTGTCGCCCACCATGCGAATGAAGAAGCGATTCCACTCCCCCGGTTCACGGTCGGCCAGCTTGAGCGGGGTGTTCTTCGTCCGCCTGTTGTTCCACAGGCTGCCGGAACCCAGGTTTCTCCCGTTGCGGTATTGTTCGACCCACTTCTTCGCATCTTCCGGGAGTTTCCCGTCGTCCGTACGAGGATCCCAGGGATCCCAGATCTGGATCTGCGGCGTGCCGCGCAGGTAGATGCCACTGTCGGCACCCGGCGGGATCTTCCAGTCGACGATGAGATCGAAATCGCCGTAATCCTGCCCGGTGCAGAGGCTCTGGCCCTTTCCGTCGTAGGTCAGGATCCCATCGACGACACTCCAGTGATCTCGCATGATCTCATCGGCCTCGGACTGCGCCTTCTTCAGGGCCTCTCCCTTCAGGGCGCGCCGCTTGTTGGCATCCTTGTGCGCGAGCCCTTTCCAACCCGACAGGTCTTTTCCATTGAAGAGCGGGGCGAATCCCTCCGGCGCGACGTTGTCCTTCGCGGGGGCGGGCAGGTTTTTCGGATCGATCGCGAGATCCACCAACTCGAGGTTGCGAAACTCGACATGGTCGTTGTGACCCGCCAGGACGATGTGTCCCTTTTCGCTCGTCATACCCGGATGCGTCTTGCCGTCGACCGGAGTCACATCCTCGAGGAAGACATCGACGATGACCGCCCCGTTCAGGATCACGAGAATGTGGTCGCCGATCGCGACGATCGTCTGGGTGTTCCACTCCCCAGCCGGCTTCAGGTAGCCGGTCTTCGCCGGGAAAATGCCGTAGATCGAGCCGTGGAATTGCCACGGCTTGAGCCAGGTGAGCTTCCGCTTCTTTCCGTCCACCTCCGCCTCCACCTGGTAGCGGCTCCCGTTGTGATCGAGGACCTGGATCTCCATTCCGTCCCTCGACGGATGCCCGCCTTCCGGGACGCGGATGCCGATTCCGTTGTTGGCGCTCTCCTCCAGCTTGAAGTCGAAGCGAAATGCGAAGTCCGCATACTGCTTGCTCGTGATCAGACCTTTTGCTCCCTTCTGACAGACGAGCACACCGTCCCTCACGACGTAGCCTTCGGTATCCCCTTTCCAGCCGGCGAGGTCCTTCCCGTTGAACAACGCCGTCCAGCTCGCGGACTCCAGGATCGAGAGCGCCCGACTCCCGGCCTCGACCGCGGGATCGGTCTTCTCGGGAGCTGAAACCTGCGCCACCACCGAAGGGGTCACGAGGCACACGAAAGCAGTGAGAACCAGGATCGGGAAGCGACGATTCATCGCCACGATCGAATCACAACCCGACCGGGGCCACCAGTCCGCCTTCGCGGTAAGGAACACCGCCGCCCGTCGCTCACGCTCCCGTGAGGGCCTCGATCTTCCCGGCGGTAACGGACTTTTCCTCGAGGAAGAAATCGACCAGTGCTTCCCGCGTATCGACGGGGTGATAGGTGGTCATCGCCGCCGCCCGGAGGATGGTCTCCCGCAGAAGGAGCATGCGGCGTCCCCCCGACTGCGCGTCGTAGGAGTTGAAGGCGATCCGGTAGTCCTTCGCGGGATCGAGCGGAGCACCGGTCCGGTCGCGGATTCCACTGACGTCGCGAAACCGCTCCTCGCTGTTCCAGTCGGCCGAGAAGGTGAAACCGACGAGTCGCCGCTTGCCGAACCCCCGGGTGAAGGCCTCCTCGAGGACGGCCTCGAGTTGTTCTCCTGTCAGGGTCGCCGTGACGATCCGGTTCTCGTAGGGCACCCAGCGCCACGCGTCGGCGAGCGTCTTCTCTCCCGGTTCGATCGGATCGCGCACGAAGGCGCCGTGCAGGACGCCATCGACCGATTCCCCGCGCTTCGCCAGTGCGTGCACCATTCCGGCGGCGATCAGGGACTGGGAATCCGCTCCCGTTCCGTCGTAGTCGCCTTCCTCGAGCCGGGAAGCGAGTCGCCCGATCGAGGCGGCCAGCTTCTCGCGCGAAGCGTCCACCGCGTCGCCCGCGATCTCGAGCACGAGCGGATCGACCGCCACCTCGCCATCCATCAGTACCGTTTCGGCATCCCGCCGAATGAGCTTCTTCGAGTCGCGCAGGAAGGTGAGCTCCAGCCTGCCGGCCCAGATTCCGAAATACCCCGCCTGCGTGAAGAGCGTGTCGCGGATCATCGTCGAAGGACGGTCGCGATGAGAATGCCCCGCGATGTAGACATCGATCTCCGGACACCCGGAAATGATGCGATTGACCTGGTTGGCGTAGTCGTCGCCGTCCCCCCGCTTCAAGCCCATGTGTCCACAGGCGATGACGCAGTCGACTCCCTGTTCCCGAAACGAATCGATCGCCCGCCGGGTCTCGGCGAGGGGATCGAGCGCCCGCACCGTGCCGAGCTGGCTCGGATTCAACCAGAAGGGAAGTCCCGGCGTCGTGATCCCGACGATACCGATCCGGATACCCGCGACCTCGCGAATGATTCCCGCCTGGAGATTGCGAAACGGCCCCCCGGCATGCAGGGAGTCCCCCGCCCGATGCCCCTGCACCTCGAGATTGGCGCCGAGCACCGGCATGTCCGAACCGTTCACCGCGCGGCGGAAGACCTCTTCACCCCAGTCGAAGTCGTGGTTCCCGGCGACCCACGCATCGTAGTTCCCGGCGTTGAGCAGCTTCACCATCCAGTCGCCCTCGCTCTCGCGCGAGACATGCGTCCCCTGGTAGAGATCGCCCACATCCACGGTGAGCGAGTGATCGCTGCCCTTCCGCCAATCCCGGATCTGGGTCAGGCACCGGCCGAATCCGCCGACATCGACCGTCCCGTCATACATCTCCGTCGGCATGATGTGCCCGTGGAGATCCGTCGTGTGGAAGATCGAGATCCGAACGAGTTCCTCCTCGGGCGGCTCGTAGACACCGGTACCGAAAGCGGGCCGGACGATCCACCCGGCGCCGGCGGTCGAGAGAACGGTGGAAAGAAAGTGACGTCGATTCATGAGAGGCAGGTCATTTCTTGCGCCGCCGGATCGATCCGTCGATTCAGGACGCAAGGTTGGAAACGTGATTCGGAAACACTCGATTTTCACCCAACGAATCTGTCACCTCCGATTGCCGATCGTGCCGGAATAGCGGCGAGGATTCGTGTGTCTGCGCCTCAATCGCGTCCCCCGAATCCTCTCGGCATTCGTCTCTGAAACCGAGTATCTTACAAAAGCTCACGCTATGGCACTTCGCACCGCCATCCTGTGTCACCTCCTGCTGTCCTGCCACGCCCTCATCCGGGGTGAGGATGGTCCATCGAGCGAGGGGATCACATTCTTCGAGACCCACGTTCGTCCCGTACTCGTGGCGCACTGCTACGAGTGCCACTCCCGGGAAGCGGAAAAGGTCGGGGGACGCCTGCTCCTCGATTCGAGGGATGGCATGCGAAAGGGAGGCGAATCCGGTCCCGCCCTCGTTCCGGGCAAGCCCGACGAGAGTCTCCTCCTGCACGCTCTTCGCTGGGAGCACGACCTGGAGATGCCTCCCGACGAGCCTCTACCGGAAGCGACGATTTCCCGCCTCGCCGAGTGGATCGCGCAGGGTGCGCCGGACCCGCGAGCCAGGAACCCCGGTCCGGCCGTTCCGGATTCATCCGCCGGATTGGCGACCCTCTGGTCGCTTGCACCGATTCGGCGCCCAGCCGCACCGCCGCCCTCCTCACAGTCTCCCCACGCCGACTGGCCACGTGGCGAGATCGATCGCTTCGTGCTTTCCCGGATGGAAGGCGAGGGCCTCGCCCCGACATCGGACGCTTCACCGGAAACCCTCGTCCGCCGCCTCCACTTCGACCTCATCGGTTTGCCTCCCACCCTCGACCGGCTCCAGCGATTCGTCGCCGACTTCGACCGCCATCCCGAGCCGGCAGTGGCGGACCTCGTCGAGGAACTGCTCGCCTCGCCCCACTTCGGCGAGCGGTGGGGGCGCCACTGGCTCGATGTCGCCCGCTACGCGGAGTCCAACGGAAACGACGGGCTGAGCCGCAACCCGACTTTTCCCCATGCCTGGCGCTACCGGGACTACGTGATCGACGCGCTCAACACGGACGTGCCCTACGACCGCTTCCTCGCCGAACAGATCGCCGGCGACCTCCTTCCCTCCGCAACGCCCGAGGATCGCGACAGGCTGCTCGTCGCAACCGGGTATCTCGCCCTTTCCGCCAAGCCGGCCAAGGCGATGAACAACAATTTCGCGATGGATGTGGTCGCCGACCAACTCGACCTCATCGGCCGGGGTGTCCTCGGGCTCGGCATCGGCTGCGCCCGTTGCCACGACCACAAGTTCGATCCCATTCCCCTGCGCGACTACTACGCCCTCGCCGGAATTTTCACGAGCACTGAGACGATGTGGGGACTGGCGGGAAACGAGAAGCTCACCGCCCCTCCGACCGATCTCCACGTTCTCTCCACGGTGCCTGGCGTCGCGCCCCCCCCGGACTTCGTCGAGTCCGTCGTCCTGCGCGAGTCCGCCACGGGCCAACCCAAGAAGATCCCTCCCTCCCCCTGGAAACCGGGCACCCCACTCGCCATGGGAGCACGCGACGCGAAGGAACCGGCCGACTGCCGCATCAATCTCAAGGGAGACGCGAAGAAACTGGGAGACTCGGTGCCGCGCGGGTTCCTCTCCGCCGTTTCCCTCGACGGCACGATCGCGATCGCGCCCGAAACGAGCGGCCGGCGGGAACTGGCGGCCTGGCTGGCTTCTCCGGATCATCCCCTCACCGCCCGCGTCTTCGTCAACCGCGCCTGGGGGCACCTTTTCGCCCGCGGTCTCGTCGCCACCCCCGACGACTTTGGTCACTACGGGTCCCGCCCCACGCATCCCGATCTCCTCGACCACCTCGCCTCACGCTTCATCGACGACGGCTGGTCGATCAAGTCGGTCGTCCGCTCGATCGTGCTGAGCCGCACCTACCGGCTCGCCAGCACAACCGATGCTGCCGCGGCAAGCCGGGACCCTGCGAATCTCTGGCTCTCCCGCCAGGCGAGGCGCCGTCTCGATGCCGAGTCCCTGCGCGACGCGATGCTGCAGGTGAGTGGACAACTCGATCGGAATCCCGGCGAAGGCTCGCCGGTCCGTCACCGCGACATCCTCGTGAATCTCGCCGGCACGAGCCTCCACCAGCCCTCTCCCCACCGGAGCATCTACCTCTGCTACCTGCGCGATTCCCCGCCGCCGGAGCTCGTCGCCTTCGACCTCCCCGACTTCCGCACCGTCACCGGGAGACGCGATGTCAGCGTGCGCCCCGACCAGGCTCTCTGGCTCTTCAACAACCCCTTCGTCGTCGAACAGTCCCGACACCTCGCCCGGTCACTCGGATCGTCCACCGGCCACGAATCCATCACCCGGCTCTATCGCCGTATCCTGCTTCGCAATCCAGAACCCGACGAGCTGGTTCGCGCCGCCCACCTGCTGTCCTCGACCGGGAAGGAAACCGGAAGCCTCACCGAGGCGTGGGCGAGCCTCGCGCAGGCCCTTCTCATTTCGAACGAATTTCGCTACCTCGACTGACGCCACCATGACCGCCGCATTCACTCCTCCGTCCCGTCGCCGCCTCCTGCAATCCGCCTCGTGCGGTTTCGGTTACCTCGCCTTTTCCTCGCTGGCGCAAGGTGCCCTGCTCGACCGCCCCCCGCCGTTCCGGGCCCGGGCGAAGCGGGTCATTTTTCTCTGCATGAGTGGGGGCCCGGCCCAACTCGACACCTTCGACTACAAGCCCCAGACCGGGAAGAAGCCCCATCCCGGCTCCGTCTATCCCTTCCGGCAGCGCGGTGAGAGCGGACTCCTCATTTCCGACCTGCTCCCGGAGACGGCAAAGCACGCGGACAAGCTCTGCGTGCTCAACGGCATGCATGCGGATACCGGGATCCACGCGCAGTCTTTCCTCCAGCTGCACACCGGTGACCGGTTGCGCGAGAGGCCCAGTCTCGGATCCTGGGTGAGCTACGGCCTGGGAACCGAGAACCAGGATCTTCCCGGTTTCATCAGCCTCAACACCTCCAAGCCCGCGATCTATTCCAGTTCTTTCCTGCCCTCGATCCACACGGGCACGCCCATCGGAACAAACGGGGAGGACATGAGCGAGGCGTCGATCCGCAACGTCACCGGCAACCACCTCCCACTGGCGGAAAAGCGCGCGCAGTTGGACTTCGTCCAGGCGATGAACCGCGAACACCGCGCCCGGCGCCCCTACGATGTCCGGCTCGACAGCGTGATCGAATCGATGGAACTCGGATTCCGCATGCAGATGGCCGCCCCGGGAATCCTCGATCTCAGCGACGAACCGCCCCATGTCCTCGACGCCTACCGGGTCGGAAGGCAGGAGGGCCCGGTCGGCACCTGCCGCATGAGTGATTTCGGCCGCCAGTGCCTCCTCGCGCGGCGCTTCGCCGAAGCGGGCGTCCGTTTCATCGAAGTCAACCACGGCAGTTGGGATCAGCACAAGAATCACCGCCGCGATCTCGAGGCCAACTGCGCCGCGACCGACGCCCCCATCGCCGCGTTGCTCGCCGATCTCGAGCAGCGCGGACTCCTCGAGGACACCCTCGTCGTGTGGGGAGGCGAATTCGGCCGTCCCGGCCTTACGCCAGACGATGGGGAAGACGGCACCGGACACAATGCCAACGGCTTCACGTTCTGGCTGGCGGGAGGCGGAGTTCGCAGAGGACACGTCCACGGCGCCACCGATGAGACCGGGGCGCGAGCAGTCGACGGGAAGGTCCATTTCCGCGACCTGCACGCCACCATCCTTCACCTCCTCGGCCTGTCGGCGAACGACCTCAAGTTTCGCTATGCGGGACGGGATCACCGTCTCACCGGTCCCGAGGGAGGCCGCGTCGTGGAGGAGATCTTCGCCTAGGCCGAGCCGGTATCGGCCGTCCCGCCCGCGTCATCCGGGTGGCACACGAGGGGCGCACTTTCTTCCGGTTTCCCCCGTCCCTGAACTGCGTGGGCTCTCGCATGCATCGAACGGTCTCCCGCTACATCCCCCTCATCGTCCCGCGTCCTACCCGAAATCGGGCCCTCGCCAACGAGTTCCAGGTGGCCCGTTTCCTGATCGTCCGCCTGCTGGGTCTCTGCTACACGATCGCCTTTCTCGTGCTGCTCCGCCAGGGCCCCGGGCTCATCGGTGAGGAGGGAATCCTCCCCCTGACTCGCTTCGTCGATGCGGTATCCATCAATCTCGGTGGAACGGGATCGGCGTTCGCGAAGATGCCTTCGCTCTTCTGGTTCTTCCATGGCGACGCGGCGCTGCTCGCCGTGGGGTGGATCGGATTCGCTCTCGGCCTCGCCGTGCTCTGTGGCTACGCCAACAGCCTCATGCTCTTCGTGCTCTGGAGCCTGCAAATCTCCCTGGTCCACACCGGCCAACTTTTCTGGGGCTACGGCTGGGAGACCCAGCTCCTCGAAACGACTTTTCTCGCGGTCTTTCTCGTTCCCCTGCTCGACGGGAGACCCTTTCCTCGCTCGAGGCCTTCCCGCATCGTGATCGCCCTCTTCATCTGGTTGATCGTCAGGATCATGCTGGGAGCCGGACTGATCAAGCTGCGCGGCGACGCGGTCTGGGACTGGGGCGAGTTGTCCGCCCTCTTCTACCACTTCGAGACCCAACCGATACCCAACGGGCTGAGCTGGTATCTCCATCATCTCCCCCGTGTCGTGCTGCAGGCCGGCGTGTTGTTCAACCACGTCGTCGAGTTGTTCCTTCCCGCCCTTCTTCTGCTGCCGCGATCGTGGCGGAACGCCGCAGGCGTCGTCATGGTGCTGTTCCAGGTCAGCCTGATCGTCAGCGGGAACCTCTCTTTCCTGAACTACCTCACGATCATCCCGTGCCTCGCCTGCATCGATGATCGATTTTACGGCTTCCTCCTGCCTCGGCGCTGGTGGGTACGCCTCCGGGGGAAACGACGCGTCCCGGTTCGCGACAGGCGTGATTGGTTCGTTCTCGGGATGCGGATCGTCCTCCTCGGCGTCGTCGCTTGGCTCAGCATCGCGCCGGTGCGGAATCTCGTTTCACCCGCACAGCGCATGAATACCTCTTTCGACAGACTCCACCTCGTCAACACCTATGGCGCCTTCGGCAGTGTCGGAAAAGTGCGCTACGAGATCGTGATCGAGGGAACCGACAACCTTCTACCGGAGAGCCCCCTCGCCCGGTGGAAAGAATACCAGCTCTACGGCAAGCCCGGTGAGATCGGCCGGCGTCCTCCCACCTTTGCTCCCTACCAACGCCGCCTCGACTGGGAGATCTGGTTCGCCGCGATGGGCCAGACCAAGGGCGAACCCTGGCCTCTCTATCTCGCCGTACGTCTCCTCGAAAACGAGCCGGCGGTGCTCTCCCTCTTCCGGGTGAATCCCTTCCCCGATAAGCCGCCGATCGCGATTCGAATGACCCGCTATGTCTACCGGTTCACCACCCCGGAGGAACGAAAGGAAACGGGCAACTGGTGGGTGCGCGAACCGGAAAGACACCTTCTCGGCCCGGTTCGATTGAATGATGCCGCCCTCCAGCAGGCCCTGCGGCAAAGACGCTGGCCGGGCCGGTGACGTCAAACTCTCGGTTAGGCGCGGCGGTGACGCCGTGGCCCGCGTTGCCCGAGTCGTCCGGGGCTCGCCCATGACACGCCTGCCCTCGCTCACGCTCAGGCCTACAGGCTTCCGCAATTCTCGTAGCCGCGGCGGTAACGCCGTGGCCCGAGCAGGCCGAGTCGTTCGGGGCTCGCCCATAACACGCCAGCCCTCGCTCACGCTCGGGCCTACACGCGTCCACGATCCTCGTAGCTGCGGCGGTCACGCCGCGGCCCGCGCTGCACGGGTGACTCGGAAGCTCGCCCATAACACGCCTGCCCTCGCTCACGCTCGGGCCTACAGGCGTCCGCAAACCTCGTAGCCGCGGCGGTCACGCCGTGGCCCGCGCTGCCCGAGTCGTCCGGAAGCTCGCCCATAACACGCCTGCCCTCGCTCACGCTCAGGCCTACAGGCTTCCGCGATCCTCGTAGCCGCGGCGGTGACGCCGTGGCTTGCGCTGCCCGAGTCGTCCGCAACTCGCCCATGGTCCACGCGACCCCGAATCACCAGGATTGACGGAATCTCCCCAGTCCGGAAGGACCGGCCTCGTATCTTCCTCATGAAGTTCCTCTCACTTCTCGCCGCCACTCTCCTCACACTTTTCCAAACGGGCCAGGCCGATGAGCGGTCGGACACCCGGCCCAACGTCGCCATTCTCTATACCGACGACCAGGGAACTCTCGACGCCAACTGCTACGGTTCGACCGACCTGCACACGCCGAACATCGATCGCCTCACCCGAGACGGAGTGCGGTTCACGCAGGCCTATGCCCACACCGTGAGCTGTCCCTCGCACGCCGCTCTCCTGACAGGGCGTCATCCGCAGCGTTCGGGCATCAACTCCTGAACACAGGGCAACATGCAGGGACCGGACGGCCTGAACGTGGACCTCGAGGAAGTCACCATCGCCGAGATTCTCAGGGGCTGCGGCTACCGCACCGGGCTCTTCGGAAAAGTGGCACGTCGGATCGCACCGCGACTACGGTCCGATGAATCAGGGTTTCGACGAGTTCTTCGGAATCCGCAACGGATTCATCGACAATTACAATCACTCCTTCCTGCACCGCCAGGGTTACCACGACCTCTACGAGGGCACGGCGGAGGTGTTCCGCGACGGCGACAAACCCGAGATCGCGGCCTCCCTTCGGGCTCGCTACGACGCCTGGGTCCGAAACAACGAAGAGGAGAGGCGTTGACACAAGCCGACAGACACAAGGCCGTTGCCCCTCCCGATCGACTCAAGGTGCTCAGGTGTCGGATTCTTCGTCGGGCCGGTATTCGAGCAGGTCGCCTGGCTGGCAATCGAGGTGGCGGCAGATCGCTTCCAGGGTCGAGAAGCGAATCGCCTTCGCCTTCCCGGTCTTGAGAACCGAGAGGTTCTGCGGGGTGATCCCGACGGCGGCGGCGAGATCGTTGAGCTTCATTTTCCGCCGCGCGAGCATGACGTCGAGGTTGACGATCAGAGACATAGCCTGGAGTCCTTTCTCTGTTGCACCGAGGAGTTCAAACCGTCAGGTCCTGCTCTTCCGCGATGTTGCGGCCGTACTCGAGAACCCAGCTGAGAGTGAGAAAGAGAATGCCCGCCTCGAGATTCGGCCCGTAGCTCCCGGCGACCATATCGAGAGACATATCGTACAGGTAGCTGCTGATGAGCAGCTCCGACAGGGATTCCGGCACAAACGCCTCATACACAAAACCGAAGAGGAACTGCGCCAGGAGGAGAATGCCGAGGTATCGCATCCCGATGATGGTGGCGCCCGAGAAGGGTTCCGCCTTCCGCCAGGCGCTTGCAATTTTCAGGAAAAGTACTGCAACGGCGATGTAAAACAGGAGCGAGAGAACGCCGTGTATGCTGAAAAGCCCGAAATGCTCGCGCATGAATTCGCGGTCCGCTTTGAGAAGTTCCTCGACCGTCATGTCGAGGCTGATGCCCTCCGGGAGCCAGAGTTCTTCCCATTCCTGTTGCCAGTCTTCGCCGAGGATCGCCAGGGTTTCCTCGTCGACAGGTTCGATGGCCAGGAAAAGACCGTCGGCAAAATCGGGGTTGGCAGCGAGAATCACCAGGGAAGCGAGCCCAATGATACCGCCAGCGAGCCCCAGCCAGGCGATGACGGCGAGAAGCGTGCCCATGAGGCGAACCTTGCGTTTGTGAGGTAGAGATTCGGTGCTCATGGGACGCATCAAATACGAACTAGTTCCTGCTGTCCAACTATTTTTTACCGTTTTGCGGTAACTTTTGATCGTTCCACTGAGTTCCCCGCTACTCACCAGGGCCCTGGGCCCGGACACACCGGCTCTTGTATTGATGCGTTCTCCAAAACGCCGTGACTACGACTTCTGTGTCCCCGCACTTTTTGGACTCCGACATTCGTACTGGACACGAATGCGGCCATTACGCTGCCGCATGACGTGAGTGGACGTTTGCGTTGCCGGGGTGATCGTGTTTATCCGGTGAGCATTCTCCTCGAACGCCCCAGTTGTTCGTGAAGATCGCTTCATTGCCCGGTTTCCCTTTTACGATGAATCTCGATTTTGCCGGAGTCCGTCCCTACCTCATCCGAGGCGCTTCCCCCCCTTGCCGCTTCCTCTTCGCCGCCATGGCGCTGTTGTCCGCCGCGACTGTCGATGCGGAGACATCAGGCCATGATTCGATCGATTTTGCCCGCGATATCCAGCCGATCCTGAACGCCAGGTGCACCGAATGCCACGGGGGCGTGAAAGCCGCGGGCGGTGTCTCCTTCGTCTACGAGGACAGAGTCATCAATTTCGAGGGCGAGTCGGGCTATCCCGTCGTCAAACCCGGCGACGTCGACGAGTCGGAGCTCTTTTATCGCATCACGACAGACGACGCGGCCGACCGCATGCCTCCCGCCAAGGACCACGCCCCGCTGTCGAAGAACGAGATCGACCTGATCGAGAAGTGGATCGGCCAGGGAGCGGAATGGAGCGCGCACTGGGCCTTCATTCCACCCGCCGAGCCGGAGATCCCGGAGGTCGATGCGTCTTCGCCCGCCCGGGGAGCGATCGACGAGCTGCTCTTTGCCCGCCTCGAGAAGGAAGGGCTCTCTCCCTCACCGCGGGAAGAATCCGGCCGCCTCCTCCGACGGATCGCGCTGGGCCTGACCGGCTTGCCGCCGACGCCCGGAGAATACGAGGCATTTGAAGAGGCGCTCTCGGAAAAGGGCGACGCCGCCGTGGCCGATGCCGTCGACGACTATCTGGGGCGTTCCAGTTTTGGCGAACGCTGGGCGACATTGTGGCTGGACCTGGTCCGCTACGCGGATTCCGGCGGTCTCGGTCAGGACCAGAAGCGCACGATCTGGGCCTACCGGGATTGGGTGGTCCGAGCGTTCAACGCGGACATGCCCTTCGATCAATTCACCATCATGCAGTTGGCGGGAGACCTCGTTCCCGATCCGACGATCGATGACCTGGTCGCAACAGCCTGTCACCGGAATACCCAGACGAACAACGAGGGTGGCACTGACGACGAGACCTTCCGAGTCGAGGCGATCGTGGACCGGGTCAACACGACCTGGCAAACCTGGGGGGCCATCACGTTCAGCTGTGTGCAATGTCACGACCATCCGTATGATCCGCTGCGGCACGATGAGTACTACGAGTTCATGGATTTTTTCAACAACTCGGCCGACTCGGACCTGCCGAACGAGGCGCCATTGCTCACCGTGCCTGCAGACCCGAATCAGTTCAACGACGCCGCCCGATTGCGGCAGCAAATCCTCGAGGAGAAAGAGCGCACCTGGTCCGAGGGAATCGCACTTCGCGACGCCTCCGATTGGACGGGTCTCCGGGGCATCGGCGTGAAGGCCAACAACACGACACGCTACGCCATTTCGCCGAAAGGATCCTACGACGAGTTCCACACCACCGGAACCGTGGCGACCAAGACGCACACCCTGATCGATGTTCCTGCGAAGTCCTTTGCCGGGAAAGCGGCCACGGCCCTCCGTTTGACCGTGTTGCCCCACGATCCGGAAACTGCGATCCACAGTCCCGAATGGGGTTTCGTCATCGACAAGCTGGAAGCGTCGATCGTGGATGAAGCCGGAGAGAAGCGCGCCGTAACCTTCCGGACCAGCGTTCCCGATGTGCCCTGGATGCCCACGGATCCCATGGGCCTGATCGGGGCGGACGGGAAAAGCTGGGGCGCGAATTCGCGGATTCACCACGCCCGCGCACTGGTTCTCGTACCGTCAGAGCCACTCGTCCTCGAGGACGGAGAGCAGTTGACGCTCCACATCCATTGCAACCGGACCGGACACGGGAGTCACCCGATGGCGATCCAGCGCGGACATCTCGCGTTCACCTCCGCCGAAGGATGGACGAAACATGCGCCGGAGGGGGGCGAGCAGATCCGTGCCGATCTCTCATCGCTCTCGGCGATCAAGGGAGTGACAGTGCCGATCATGCAGGTGCGGCCCGACGACGTCGCCCGTCCCACCCACATTTTCGCCCGGGGCAATGCAATGGACAAGGACCGCCAGGTCGCGGCTGGACTGCCCGCTTCTCTACTCGAAGTCGCTCCGGCTCCGGAGGCCCCGAACCGGCTCGACATGGCCCGGTGGTGGGTCTCGGATGATCATCCTCTGACGGCGCGGGTTTTCGTGAACCGGATCTGGGAACAACTGATGGGAGTGGGCATCGTGCCCACCCTCGAGGACTTCGGATCCTCCGGAGCCAAGCCGACCCATCCGGAGCTGCTCGACTATCTCGCGATCCGTTTCCAGGAGAGCTACCAGTGGAGCGTGAAGTCCATCATTCGGGAGATCGTCCTGAGCCATGCCTTCGCCCAGTCATCCGTCACTTCGCCCGAAATGGCCGAGCGGGATCCGGATAATCGACTCCTCGCTCGCGGCCCGCGACTTCGCCTCACCGCCGAAATGATTCGGGACCAATCCCTTGCCGTCAGCGGACTGATCTCGAATAAGATGGGCGGTCCGCCCGTTCATCCCCCGATACCCGAGGGCGTCTGGAGGCCCTTCGAGGCCAGGGACAAGTGGGAGACACCGGAGCCCGGCCAGGATGACCGCTATCGCCGATCTCTCTATACCTATGTGAAGCGAAGCATCCCTTACCCGACCTTCGCCTCCTTCGACGCACCATCGCGAGAGTTCTGCAGTCCCCGCCGGCTGACATCGAACACCCCGCTGCAGGCGTTGACCACCCTCAACGACCGCGCTTTCGTCGAATGCGCCGAAGCCCTCGGCCGCCGTATCAGCGACGAATTCTCCGGCACCGAAGGGGAAAGGCTCGCGCAAGCCTACCGGCTCGTCACCGGACGGAAAGCCGACAGCGAGCAGCTGCGCCCCCTCGTGAATCTGCACAAAAAGGTCGCGGCCGAGGCACCCGAACAGGCCTGGACAGTCGTGGCCCAGGTTCTTCTCAGCCTGGACGACACCCTCACCTACTGAACCTCCAACCATGAACATCGAATCCCTGTTGCAGGAAGCCGGGAGGCAGAACCTGGCCCTCGAAACGCGGCGCCAGTTTCTCACCCATTGCACGACCGGGCTCGGAGCGCTGTTCCTCGCCAACCAGCTGCAGGGTGCCTCGTCGCAGGGGCGTCCCGTCCGCGATCCGGCCCATCCCCTGGAGTCGCTATCGCCCCACTTTCCCGGCACGGCCAAGAGAGTGATCTACCTGCACATGATCGGGGCACCGAGCCAGTTGGAACTCTTCGACTACAAGCCCGATCTGAAGCGCCTCGACGGACAGGATTGCCCACAGTCGTTTCTCGAGGGAAAGAACTTCGCCTTCATCCAGGGGACGCCGAAGATGCTGGGTCCGCAGTTTCCCTTCGCGCAACGGGGAGAGTCGGGAGCCTGGGTCTCCGACCGGCTTCCCCATTTCGCGAAGGTGGTGGACGACGTCAGCTTCGTGAAGACCCTGCAGACCGAACAGTTCAACCATGGTCCGGCGCAGTTGATGGTCCACTCGGGTCACGCCCAGATCGGCTATCCCTCGATCGGATCGTGGGTCACCTGGGGCATGGGAACGGAGAACTCCGATCTCCCCGGTTTCGTCGTTCTCCTCTCTGGGGGACGACTGCCCCGGGTGGGGAAGGCGCTCTGGAGTTCCGGTTTTCTCCCGTCCGTCTACCAGGGCGTCCAGTGCCGGTCCAACGGCGACCCCATCCTCAACGTGTCCAATCCGGGTGGTATCTCGCGTGACCTGCGCCGGGAGACCCTCGATACCCTGCAGACGCTCAACCAGCAAACGCACGAGGAGTTCGGCGATCCCGAAACCCTGACCCGGATCGCCCAGTACGAGATGGCCTACCGGATGCAGATCGCCGTTCCCGATGCCATGGACATCTCGAAAGAACCCGAACCCATCCACGAACTCTACGGAACGGAGCCCGGCAAGGAGAGCTTCGCCAACAACTGCCTCCTCGCCCGTCGACTCGTGGAGCGAGGAGTCCGTTTCGTCCAGCTCTTCGACTGGGGCTGGGATTCACACGGCGCCTCCGCCAGCGAGGCTCTCAACGATGGGTTCAAGAAGAAGTGCGAGCAGGTCGATCGCCCGATGTCCGCCCTGATCACCGATCTCAAGGAGCGCGGGCTCCTCGAGGACACGCTGGTGGTCTGGGGTGGCGAGTTCGGCCGGACCCCGATGCGGGAGAACCGGGGAGGACGCGAGATGAAGCTGGTTGGCCGCGATCACAACCCCGGCGCGTTCACCGCCTGGATGGCCGGCGGCGGAATCAAGCCCGGGGTGAACTACGGCGAGACGGATGAGGTCGGCTACGGTGCCGCCCTGAATCCGGTGCCCCTGGAGGACTTCCACGCGACCATCCTCCACGCTCTCGGCTTCGATCACAAGAAGTTGAACTACCCCTTCCAGGGGCTCAATCAGCGACTCACCGGCGTGAAGGACGCCCGAGTGATCCGGGATCTCCTCGCGTAGCGCGTGCCTTTCGATCTCGCCGGTTTTTTCGGGAAGAATCCTGGGCCACTCTGCCGCTGCCACCCCAACCGCGACCTGCGCGGCCCCAGGTCCAGCGGGCGTCCTCCTTGATTTCCTTCCGTTTCGAGGCAACCCTCCCTTGCCTCGCCATGAATGTGCCGCCGGCCTCCACCCGCTCGCCCTGTCGGTATCTTCCGACGCTCCTCTGCTTTCGTCTCCTAGTCGTCGTTTTCTCCCTTTCCATCACGACGAACCCGGCCACGGCTCAGCCGACTGCCGCCGGACTCGCCAACGAAGGCTATACCAAGTTCAGGAGCGGAGACCTCGAGGCCGCCATCACCGACTTCGGTCGGGCCATCGAACTCGATCCCGACTTCGCGTGGGCCTTGCATAGCCGGGGAATCGCCTTCGCAAGAACGGGCAATTGGGAAAGGGCCATAGCCGACTACCAACGGGCCATCGAACTGGATCCCGAGAACAGGTCTGCGATCGAGAATCTCGCGATCGCCTGGGAGAATACCGGCGAGTGGGACAAGGCGGTATCCGAGTATTCTCGGGCGATCGAGCTCGATCTCGATAGGGCGAAAACCTATCACAACCGGGGCAACGCAAAGCGCAGCAAGGGGGACCTCGACGGAGCGATCGAGGACTACACGCGTGCGATCGAACGTGAACCCTCCTCCCTCCCCTTCGTGGAAAGCCGAGGCATCGCCTGGCAACTCCGCGAGGATTGGGAGAAGTCCTTCGCCGACTTCAGTCGAATGATCGAACTCGAGCCCCAACTCGCCCGCGGCTACCGCCATCGAGGGGACGCGAGACTCAACCGGGGCGACCTCGAAGGGGCCCTCGCCGACTACACCCGCACCATCGAACTCGATCCCCAGGACGCGATCGCATACCAGAATCGCGGAATCGCGTGGGAGCAGAAGGCCGCCTGGGAAGAAGCGATCGCCGACTACAGTCGCCTGATCGAACTCGAGCCCGAATCGGCCGCCGGCTACCGCAACCGCGCCGATGCGAAGAAGGGGAAAGGAGATCTCGAGGGCGCAATCGCCGATTATGGCGCCGCGATCGAGCGCGATCCCTCCGACCTCGCCGCCCTCGCGAGCCGCGGGACCCTCTTCGAGGCACGGGGGAAGTGGGATCAAGCGATCGCCGACTACGATCGGGTGACGGCACTCGATCCGGACCACGTCGGCGCTCTGACCAACCGGGGAAACACCCGCCTCAAGAGCGGTGACCTCGATGGCGCCATCGTTGACTACGACACGTCACTCGGACTCGATCCGGACAACG
>Ga0180430_10000671_pt1 | contig 36496 bp, 35 predicted proteins | sample SS_ome_9_FD_132999 | JGI IMG/M metagenome (GOLD analysis project Ga0180430, IMG submission 132999) | Hypersaline lake sediment archaeal communities from the Salton Sea, California, USA - SS_1_S_2 metaG | ecosystem: Environmental > Aquatic > Non-marine Saline and Alkaline > Hypersaline >...
CGTCAGAACAAAGTGACAATCCCTGCCCTTGTCATCAGGGATTTAAAAGGATATTTGAAAACATATTCAGGGGTCGTCCAACGGTAGGACACCGGTCTCTGGAACCGGCTATCGGGGTTCGAATCCCTGCCCCTGAGCAAGAGAAGGGCCCGAAAGGGCCCTTCTTTTTTGTTTGCAGGGATTCGACACTTGGCGGGGTTCGAACGAACAAAAACTATAATAGAGTGCCGAGCCCCGCTCGGCACAAATGGCCTTGATCGTCAGAGCAAAGCGACAATCCCTGCCCCTGAGCAGCAAAAGCCCCCGCAGAGCGGGGGCTTTTGTTTTACTGAAATTGAGGTGAAAGACAGCGGTGATGACGTTACTCCCCATCGATCTCAATCGGTACAGAGAGATAGCGTGCGACAGCGAAGCTGCGGTTTGCGTGGCCAGCCAGTTTGGTGCTCCCGCAGGCCACGAGATCGAACAATTCGACCGCGCCCCAGGGCGTGACCCTCAAGTTATCGATCTGCATCTTGACAAGTCCGTCCTCCATGCCGTGGAAATCGGTGGTGAGATAGCCGTTCTGGCCGAACTGGGTTTGGGTCGACCCGTCGCTGTTCAGCATGGTCAGGCCAAAGTCGTTGTCGTCCCAGAGTCCGCCACCGTCGTTGACCTCCCCGCCGACTATCAAGCTTCCGTCGGGTAGGGAAACGACCGCGTTTCCTATCTGGATGTTGTTCGTGCCGAAATCCATCACCACCTCTCCCCCGGTCCCGAACGAATCGTCCATCGCGCCATCGGCGGTAAGACGAAATGCCGCGAATCTGCTCGTCGCACCGCAGCAGTCGATGTGTTCGCCGCCGACGATCGTGTCGTCGGTGGATAGGGTGAGACCTAAGCCCCAGTCCGCGCCGCCGAAATCGACGACGGTCAGTCCGTTCGTACCAAAAGTTGTGTCGAGTACGCCGTCCCGGGAATATTTCGCGACGGCGAAATTCTGCGAGGCGGGCGTGCCGGAGAGGACGTTGCCGTATGCGATGATGCTCGCGTCTGGGGTGAATGCGATATTTATGGTTCCCTGGCTGTAGGTGGAGCCCCACGACTCGATAACGACACCGGGATTGGCCGGTTGGTCGCCGAAGGTCGCATCGAGCGCACCGTCGGAGTCGAGCCGCGCCGTCATCCACTTCGGCTGAAAGCCGGGCGAGCCGTTGGCGACACCGCCCACGATTATCTTCTCATCATCGATGCCGAGCACCTGGATCTCGAGCGAGAAGACTCCGGCCCAAGCGCCGCCCGCGATGTCCTTCGGTATGTCCACGCGTCCCGCGACGCCGAAGCTGTTGTCGAGGCTTCCGTCCTCGTTGAGCCTGAAGACGACCGCGTTCCTGTCGCACTCGCCACCCACAACTATCTTGCCGTTCGACTGTATCGCCAGGCCTACGAACAAGAACCACTCGAGGCCATAGAAGGAGTCACAGTTCAGCACCAGCTCGCCGTCGCCGTCGAACGTCGGATCCAGCACGCCGGACTCGTCTATGCGTATCAGGCCGATCTTCGCGTCGTGTGTGCCGACTCCCGACCAGTTCACGTAGCCCGCTACGACTACCTTGCCGTCCTCCTGTATGGCGAGGTTGCTCGCGAAGTCGTCCTTGTCGTCGAAGGAGTACGTGAGCTTGCCCCCGGTTGCAAAGTCGTCGTCTAGTGCCACAGAGAAGGTTTGCCTCTTCGCCGTAGTGAACTCCCAGCTGTGGGGGTTCTCCATCGAGTTGCCCTCGTCGTCAGTCACGTCCGCGCTCACGGTGGCTATGTAGGTCGTGTCGTAATCGAGCAGGTCGTCGCTCGTGAACTCGGCCTCGTTCTCGCTCGGGATGTACGTGATCGTCCCGGCTACGACCGTGCCGTCGGAGGCGGAAAGGGTAAAAGTGGCAGCGTTTATGCTGGCCGGATCCATGGCCTCGTTGAAGTCGGCCTTTATGGTCAGAAGGAGGGAGACGTCCGCGGCATCGTCTGCCGGAAATGTGCTGATCACGTATGGGCGGTAAACGATAGGCGGCACTCCCCCACCACCGCCACATCCAAGGTGGGTATAGAATGCCGCGGATGCAATGAGGATTGCGATGAATGCAATGATGTGCCTGGTCTTATTCATCTTTCTCACTTTTTTATGATTATACCATAAAGGCAACTCCCCGAATATATACGCCTTTTCGCCCAAAGCGCAATCCGATAAGTAATTGGAATAGCGATCTATTTCAGGGGAGATGACTCCTCGTTTTCGCTAAAATCCGGAGCGATTACGGCGGCGGATCAAGGGGGAATCCCTGCCCCATTTATCTTGAGATAATAAACCGAAACAATAAAGTGCCACGCCATGGGGCAAATATGAAGATAAGAAAAACCACCATGGAAGACAAAGGAGGGGGATGAGATGACTGCAAACAAGGGAAGATCGATCCGGACGTGGAGCTGTCTCGCGGCAGCAATTCTCCTGTTGTCCGCGACATCCTGCAGCAAGAAGGACGATTCGGCAATCTCCGTGGGCGGCGGCACACTCTGTTTCGACACGCCACGATTTGCCCTGTGCACCAGCGCCCCCTGTCAGGTCGATCCATCGAATCCGAAGACCTCGATCTGCGACTGCGTCGTCGAGTCAGGGGCGAACTTTGGCAAGACGACCTGTGAAGAGAGAATGCCTCATGGCAATGAGCTCCGCTCGCAGTTTTCACCGATCCAGGCTGGACCGCCCCTGAATCTCAAGGCATTGGTCTGCGACAACAAGAGATGGGCATCCTGCCTTGACGCCCCTTGCACCGGCGACCCGAACGACCCGACGAAGGCAAGGTGCAGATGCCCCATCGCAACCAGCGCGCCGTGGCTCACGTTTGGCGGCGAGTGCGATCCGGCCGCATGCGATCAGCTCTGGTCCGCTGGCTTCACCGTGGACGAGGAGATTCAGGAGATGCTCGACGCCTTTGGCCGCCTCGGGGTGCCGGGGGCTGACTATCCGATGTGCAAGAAACTTTGAGAACCTCGTCCCCGACACCAAACCGTCGGAGGAGACACCATGATCTCAGAGATATTCGAAGTGATGATGCTCATCTGCTTCGGCATAGCCTGGCCGTTCTCGATCCACAAGCTGCTCAGGACGAAGAGGGCGGAGGGCAAGAGCATTTTATTCCTGATTGTCATCTTTTCGGGCTATGTCTGCGGCATGCTCTTTCAGTGGTTCGGACGACGAAACGCGGTGATCTTTCTCTATATGCTGAATGCCGCGATGGTCCTCGCAGACCTATCGCTCACGATAAAATATCGGAGGACGTGAAAGACCCTGACTCACAAGGCCATTTCTGATAGGATTTCCCCATGAAGATAATCTACTCCGAAAAACAGAAGCTCCACGCACCCAGGAGGGAGTGGAACTTCGGAAGATCCGTCCCCTACCCCGAAAAGGAGAGGAGGCTGGAGATCATCCTCCAAAGCCTCAAGAAGCGTGGTTACTCGTCCAGTATAATAAAGGCCAAAAAGTTTTCCGCCTCCCACATCCTCAAGGTCCACGACAGAAGGATGGTGAAGCACATAAAGTCGTGTGCGGAGCTCAAGGAGGGAGAGGCCGTCCACGCCCACATCTTCCCCTACAGGGCCTACGGCGCACACCCCAAGACGAACCTGAAGCTGGCGGGCTACTACTGCTTCGACGTAGGGACGCAGATAGTCAAGCACACCTACGAGGCGGCGAAGTCCGCCGTGGACTGCGCGCTCCACGGGGCCGATCTTCTGCTGAAGGGCAAGGAGAGGATCGTCTTCGCGCTGACGCGCCCGCCGGGCCATCACGCGGATCGAGACATCTACGGCGGATACTGCTACTTCAACAACGCCGCCATAGCCGCCGTCCATCTCTCCCGAAAGGGCCGGGTCGCGATCGTCGATCTGGACTACCACCACGGCAACGGCACGCAGAGCATCTTCTACGAGGTCCCTAACGTCTATTTCATATCGATCCACGGCGATCCGGCGCGGAACTACCCCTACTGCAGCGGCTTTCGAAACGAACGGGGGGCCAAGCTTGGCGCAGGGCTCAACCTCAACATACCGCTGCCCGCCGGCATCGGCGACGCGAGATATAGGAAGGAGCTCGGAAGGGTCTGCAGGATACTGGCCAGGTGGAGGCCCGACTACCTCATCGTCTCAATCGGTTTCGACACGTCGAAGGGCGATCCTTTGAGCGACTTCGGGCTGACACCGGGCTTCTACAGGGAGATCGGGGAGACCTTGGGCTCGCTGGGCATCCCTCTGCTCGCGTGCCTCGAGGGGGGATACGCGACCAAGGGGCTGGGCACGAACGTCGCCAACTTCTGTGACGGGCTCACGTCGGCGGAGAGATCCGAAGTAAGGGATTGAATGCGCGTCAGGACGACAGCATCTTCACCCAGATGTTCATGTCCTCGTAGCTGCCGAAGATGTCGCAGTTCTTAATGAGGCGGCCGGAATACTCGTAGTCCAGCCTGAAGAAGACCTTGTTCATGCTCCTGCTCATCGCCCTGCACAGCGTGTAAGCGGTCTTGATACCCATGTTCCTGAGGTCCCCCTCCAGCGCCAGCAGCAGGTGCTGCATCAGGCCCTTGCCCCGCGCGCTGGGGATCGTCGCGCAGTCGGTCATCTCCGCATTTGAATACTTTCTGTTGATATCGGCGCTGGCGGCTGCGAGCGCCTCCCCCTTATACATCGCGATCTTATACACGCAGTTTCGGTCCATGGTGGACTTGATGTAGTCCGGATTCTTCAGGGGGGAGGGATATGTCTCGAATATATTCCTGTAGATGAACGTGAGCTGAGGTATGTGCTCGTAGGTGGCGGTCAGCATCTCGAAACCGGGCTCCAGCGGTTCCACGCCTTTCCTCTCAGTGTTGTATACGAGGTCCTCGACCAGCTCGGCTTCGTCCATCAAGTCCTTGCTGAAGGCACGCGACTTCGTGGAAAACCTCGAGAGGATGTATGCATCCTCTCCGTTGAAATAATACCTGAGGATCCCCTCCATCATGAAACCGTGCGAGAGGAACTTCTGAAAGTCGCGCTTCCTGGCCTTCACGAATATCTTGTCGAAGTCGTTGTGCTTGGCCAGCCACACCAGGCGCTTGGTCATCGCATCGAAGTCGGTCACGGTGTAGTCGAGGATCTTCAGCCGCCTGTTGTAGTAATCGAAGAAGACCTTTATGCGGCAGCCCTTGACGTTTATCTCGAAATCGAGCCCGTAGACAGTCCCCACGACCATAGTGGAGACGCCCTTGTCCAGGTGGAACTTGACCAGCCCCATGTCCTTGTCGGAGGGATTGAGAGAGGTCCACTCGTCGGACATGAGCTCGACCGTCTTAGCGATCTCCCCGTCGATCCTGAGGTCGGCGGTCTCGTCCCTCGTGACGACCGTGCGGTTGGTGCCGGTCTTGAGCACCCCCTTCTTTGTCGATCTGACCCTCTTTTCCACGTCAGCCTCCATGATTGGTTTCAAGGCCGCGCTCCGGCCACACCAGCGTCCCCGCTATCAGAGCCACACCCGACAGGGGCAGGGCTATGAGTATCGGGTCCTCAAACGGATTCAAGGACGAAAACACCTCCAGCAGGAGCGCCGTTCCTCCGCCCACGACCATGCTCACGAGCGCCGCCCTGGAGGACACCCTCCTCCAGAATAGCCCACCCAGCGTCGGCATGAACAGGCCCGATACCATGAAAGAATAAGCCAGCAGGATGCTCTCGAGGACCGTGGGGACCAAAAGCGCCATGCCGACCGACAGGGCGCCGACCAGCACCGTGAGAATGCGACCCATCCTGAGCACCTGCCTGTCGCTCGCGTCGGGCCGCACGTATTTCTGATAAATGTCGTTCACGAAGTTTCCGACCGATGCCAAAAGGCAGCTGTCGGCGGTCGACATTATCGCGGAGAAATAGGCCGCGAGAACTATCCCCACTATGCCCACCGGCAGGACGTGCCTTATGAGCAGCGGCAGCCCCATCTCCGGCTCCGCCTCGGGGAAGAGGATCCTGGCGAACATGCCGAGTATGACGCCCAGGAAGGCCATCAGGGGCCACTCGAGCAGGCCCGCGAAGTACCAGGCCCTCTTGGCCGTCCTGACATCCCGCGTGGCGTATATGCGCTGATAGAGCGTGGTCCCTATGAACCATATCGGTATTATGGTGAACATCCACGTTAGGAAGCGGCTCCAGGTGATGTTCGTGAGCGTGAAGAACTCGGCGGGGAGGCTCTCCTTCAATGCGCCCATGCCCCCTACCTCTATGTACCCGAAAGGCAGCGCGAAGAACAGAAGCCCTATCAAGAGCACGAACCACTGGATCGTGTCGGTGTAGACCACAGCCTCGAGGCCGCCGAAGGAGGTGTAGATGATGACGATCACCGCCATGATGAGGACCGCCGCCGGCACGCTGATCTGGAAGGCCGCGCTGCAGAGCTTGGCGCCTGCGAGCAGCTGCGAGCCCACGAAGCCGCCATAGCCTATGCCGGAGACCACCGCCGCGACCAGCCTCACATCGCCGCTGAAGCGCTTCTGCAGAAAATCGGGAAAGGTGAAGAGCCTGTGCCTGTCCCCGAGGCGCTTGATCCTCGGTATCATTATGACGGCGGTGACCCACGCGCCCACGAGACCAGTGAAGAGAAGCCACGATCCGGAAAGGCCCATCGCGAAGCCCAGTCCTCCCAAACCTATCGAGAAGCCGCCGCCGACGTCCGTGGCGACGACCGAGAAGCCGATGTGGCCGGCGCCCATCCTCCTGTTGCCGACGAAGTACTCGTCCGAGCTGTCCTGGCGTCTGAGAAAGTAGACGCCGATGCCGAGGACGACGGCGAGGTATGAGAATATTATAAGGTAATCAACGAGATGCATCGCTATAGGCAAGTTAGCATTAAGCGCCTATATTGCAAGGAATGATGAGGATGGGGCGGGCTTCAGGAACCTCCCCTGCGCGTCGTGCGCTCATCGTCGTCGGCCTTCACGAGCGAGCGCAGCCAGCGTGCTGCTGAGAGACTCCGCGAGCTCTTGTCGGTGGCGGCGCCGTCGCCCGACGGCGCGTCCGCCCCTTTCGTCGGAGGGCAAAACCCGTCTCCTTTCTTCTTCAGCAAAGGACGGATCCAGCGGATAAGCAACCCGACCACGACGAACGCGACCATCAATCCAACGAGTGCCCAGATGAACAACGCGACCCCCTTCATTTATCGATCTGCGTCCAAAATGATGATGCGGACCAAACAGCCGCGACGAACTCTAGCACCGCCGGCGTTCGAGCACAAAGCAAAAGGCCCCCTCTCACGAGGGGGCCCTTCTCAGCCAACACTCAGTTTCATCAGCCCGCGCATGACGCGAACTTGTTGTACAGCCATGCCATTATGGCGCCGGCGATGAAGCCGTCGACGAAGGTGATCACGATGCCCAGGATGAGGCTCAGCGCTGGGTTGCCGACCGCGCCCAGCCAGCCCAGGTAGAAGCCGTTTATCACCTCGAACGGCGCCTGGCTCACTCCCGCCCAGGCCATGATGTATGTCCAGACGACCCCCAGCACGTACAGAATCGCGCCGGCCAATCCGAATGCCTTGATATTGAGTTTCATATTTCCCCCTTGGTTATATGAAATCGACTGAGCGCAATTTACATCAACGGAGGGGGAAAGACAACCGCGGCGCGTCATTCACCAGTCGAAGCGCCAGTTGATGCCGTTCTCGGTGACGCCCAGCGTCAGGTTCTCCCGAAGCTGCTGCTTGAGCGGGACGCCCAGAAAGCCGTCGGTGAGCTGCATCGGCCTGATATCGTCCAGCTCCTGGAAGCGCATCCGCTGCCCCGCCGTGACGCGGGAGGTCCGAAGCCTCGCATCGGGCCCGGCCCCCTCCTCAGCGGCGGCCTCGGCCGAGGTCGGGAGCGGAAAGGACAGCATTACGGACACCGCTATGATAACGAGAAGAAATCGCATGCAACGCACCTTATGCGACGGTATAGCACCGCTGCGGGTGGATTTACCAGTCCTTTGTGGAGCAGCGGCCGTGGCGGTTGCACTCGACCGGGCAGGTGTGCCACAGGCCGGCGTGGCGGTTTCGCGCGGACTGCTGCAGCTCGAGGAAGTACTCCTCCTCCGGATAGCTGGGCTTGGTGTCGACGAAGGCCATGCCAGCCCGGATGAGCTCCGAGTTGAGCATGGAGTGTCCGAGGTGGAGGTAGATTCGCTTCGTCCCCAGGAGCCTGGTGTGATCCGGCGGCTTCTCCAGCCTATAGGTCACGCGCTTGCCCAGCGCCCTGCTCTCCAGATAGCGCGAAGACTCGTGGGAGTAGCAGTCGCGCGGCGCGCCGTCATCGTAGCGCCGCGGCGCGTGCACGCCGAGGAGCTCCATCTCTTCTCCGTCGATTTCGACATGGCCGGCATCGATCACGCGCGTGAGCACGCCCTCGTAATCGCCGCCGTAGCGAATCTGGAGCTCCTCGCCGGGCTCTGACTTCGGCTCCTCGGTATACTCGACGATCCCGGGCCCGCCGGCCCCGACGTCCTGCTCCTGTATGTCGCGGGCAACGGCGGATGTGCTGACCAAGAGGATCGCGAGGACGGCTGCTGTGAATATGCGCTTCATCTCGATCTCCGATATCCGTCAGGGAGCGGTCTGTATAGTGTGGCACCTTCCGAGATGGCAATAAAAAAAGGCGCGGCCGCTTAGCGACCGCGCCGTCCAACCTCTTGATTCAGAACCTGAACTTGACTCCCACCTTGACCGATCTGCCGACGCTCAAGGTGGCGTAGTATGGCTTGTTTGAGTCCCTGAGCGGGTTTTTCCACACCGTCCTTACCTCCGATGAGCTCGTCACCTTATCCCTCGTCGTGTTCTTTATGCCCCGCTCCCATCTGCCCTTCTCGGCCATCGCGCCACCTCCAGTTCACCCCCATATTATAGCACACGCCGGGAGGAAGTGGAAATCGCCCCCAGCCTCACATCTCCGGGCCCCGGCCCGGCATCTCGGCCGGCCGCCCCTGCTCGCCAGGGCGCCTGAAGCTCTGCATCTGGCCCCGCTCGCCAGGGCGAGCGCGCCCCTGCCGCCTCTCCGACCCCGGTCGCTGGCCCCTATCGCGTCCACCCGGCCCACGTATCTGCTTGAGCTTGAGATACTGGTCGCGAGTCAAAACCTTCCTGATCTGTATGAGCATGTCGATGCGGTTCTTGCCGATCTTGGCGCGCACCGCCTCCATCTGGTTCACGAGCTTGTTGATCGCACCCTCGTCGAGCTTCTCGGCCTCGAGCAGCGGATCCAGGTCAACCTCCAGGAGCTCCAGCTCAGCCCTGAGCTTGATCATCCCCTTGCGCCTGGCGGTGGCCAGCTTCTGGATCTTGTCCTTCTGCTCGTCGGTCAGGCCCACCTTCTTCGCGATCTCGGCCCGCTGCCACCACGCGCCCCGTGGCATCTGCATCCCTCCGCCGCCCTCCTTTCCGCCCTGCGGCATCGCCCGGACGAGCGCCGGCACGGCCACGGCGACCACGATGAGCATCGCCACCAACATACGCTTCTTCATAGATCCTCCTTTGCCCCCTCGTCGTGGATTATAAACTCCATCATCGAGCTCTCCTCATAGCCCGACTCGTCGAAGCCGTTGAGCACGTACAGGCCCTCCGGCACGTAGTCCGTCGACACGCTCTCCGCGCCCCGCATGAACGCGTCCATGTCCTGCCAACCCTCGTATGTGCGCCCGCCCGGCCACATCAGGACGAGCAGTATGGTCGCTGCCGCGGCGAGCGACGCTGCGGCGGCCAGCGCGACGTTGCGCGAGGGGCGATGCCTGCGCTCTCCAGCGCGGCTGGCGATCAGCTGTGCCTGCCGATCCCAGTCGACGCCGAGCCGATCCACGTCTATGGACATGCGCCCCTCTTTCCTGTCCATGATCATCTCACGCCTCCGTGTCTGGCCTCCATCGCCCTGAGCTTGTCGCGCGCCCTTGCGAAGTGCGCCTTCGCCGCTGACGCGCTGATACCGAGCTCGCGCGCTATCTCCTCGAACGTCATCTGCTCGCCGACCCGAAGCTGCATCACGACGCGCTGTGCGTCGCTGAGCCTGGCCTCGCTCCAGGCCTCGACGATCGCCCCCATCTCGTGCAGCGCCGCCTGGGACTCCGGCGAGGGGCACAGGCTGGGCTCGCCCTCGGGGGCTTTCCGGGCGGCGCCCAGCCAGCCCCTTATCTTTGCGAACCTTTTGCGGCTGCGCGCTACGTTGAGCGCCGTCCTGACCACCCAGCCCGAGACCGCCCGCGGCTCGCGTATCGAGCCCAGCCTCTCGTAGAGCCTTATGAACGCCTCCTGCGTCACCTCGTCCGCCTCCTCCATGCTGCCGGTCATCGCCAGAACCGCCTGAAAGACCCTTCGCTGGAGCGCCCGCACGATCCCCTCGAAAGCGGCCCCATCGCCGCCCTGCGCCGACCTCACCAGATCGCTCAGTTTCGGATCGCCCATTCATCCCCCTTGACGCACGGGAGTATAGTTTGGACTACAAAAAAAATCGATCGCGCGATTATATAGCGGATCCCTCCGTTGCGCCAACCGTTGGCGCACCATCAATTAAAAAGGGCGAGCCTTTCGGCTCGCCCTGAAAACTCCAATAAGAATCCTGTTACGAGATGAGCGGGTCGGAGGCGAACATCCTCTGATAGCGCGAATAGTGGCCCAGGACCTTCTTCACGTAGTTGCGCGTCTCCCTGTAGGGGGGGATGCCCTTGTACTTCGAGACCGCGCCGGGGCCCGCGTTGTAGGCCGCGACCGCGAGCCTCAGGTTTCCGTTGAAGCGGTCCAGAAGCTGGCGCAGGTACTTGCTGCCGGCGTAGATGTTCTGCGCGGGGTCCCAGGCGTTGCGGCAGCCGAGGTAGCGGGCGGTCGAGGGCATGATCTGCATCAGGCCCTGGGCGCCTACGTGCGAGCGCGCCTTGGTCTTGAAGCCGCTCTCGGCGTGGATGACCGCAGCGATCAGCGCCGGGTTGACGTCGTGGGCGCGGGCGGCCTCGCCGATCTCCTCGGAGAAGCGGACCATGTCGTTGCCCGCCCAGCCGTTCATGCTCTCGATCTTGCCGTAGCAGAAGCTCACCGCATATATGAGGCCTATGCCTATGAGCTTGAGAGCGATCACCTGAAGTCTCTTTGAATGTATTATGTTCTTCATGCCCCTTTACTAAAGCAACTTACGTGCCAAGTTGCTCTCTCTAAGCCGTTGTTATTATTAAATAAATAATATAAGCGTTTTTGTAGCCATCCAAAGCGCGGCATAAATCCCCCACCATGGGGGCATCTATTCTCACACCTAAATTGGGCCTTTTCGGTCAACTAGCTGAAATTTGAAGGGGGTCCTTAGTCCATCGAAGGGGCGATCGTCAAGACGCCCGGCGTCATATTAAAAAGCTTATATATCAATAACTTGCTGAACCTGCTTCATTATGTTTTTAAAAACCACCATTAAGCAGGTTCGTTTGGGGACAGGAGGGCGACCCTTTTGAGCCCTCCCAGGCGGCCGGTGCCCAGGCCCGCCGCAAGCGAGTGGGAGACGGCGTCCCGGTCCACCACCATGGAGCCGCAGACGGCGGAGACGCCGCAATCGAAGAGCGCGGGCGACATTATAGAGGAGGGGCCCAATATCATTATCCTTTTGCCCCTTGCGAGCTGGAGCAGCCCATCCATAGTATGGTTGATGAACGCGGTGCCCGTTATCGCGACCACATCGGCCCGGGGCAGAACCTCCGACGCCTCCGAGGCCGGCAGGTCGCCCTCGCGGGGCCTGAGCTCCAAGACGTCCAGCCTTCGCACCCTGGATCTGAGCTCATCGGCGAATCTGAAGTGGCCCACCAGCGCCACGCGCCTGCCCTCGCCCCACTCGAGCAGCAGATCATAGCCGTTTCTCTCCACGAGGACTTCGCGCCTGGGCACGACGAGCGAGTTTATGGCCGCCACGCCCAGCGAGGCCATGGCAGTATCTTCGGACAGGGACTTTCGGGCGAGCTCTATCGCACCGCTCCCCTCGAGGTGGCTAAGTTCCCGAGGGCGGGAGCAGCCCGCCTCCCGGCAGCAACGGCCGCCATCGAAGCGAAAGGCCAGCCCCACCCCCCTGCTCGCGACGAGGCTCGCCCGCTCGTAGAGCGCTGCACGCGCTATCGGGGCGTCGTCCTCGATCGATTCGATTATCCTGTGGAGTATGGCGCTCATTCGTCACGTCCAGGCGTGGACTTATCCTCGATACCGCGTTATATAACAACACAAACGTGGGGATAAAATGGATTTTCCGAGACTCGAGAGACTTCCTCCATACATGCTGGCCGAGGTGGCCCAGCTGATGCGCAGCGCGCGCAGGCGAAACCGCGACGTAATAAACCTGGGCATGGGCAACCCGGACCTCCCCACGCCCGGACACATCGTCGAGAAGCTAGTGGAGGCTGCTCGCAAGCCGGTCAACCACCGCTACTCGCTCTCGCGCGGGATACCTAAGCTGCGCGAGGCGATCTGCGCGCGCTACGGCGACCGCTACGGCGTCTCGCTCGATCCGGAGACCGAGGCGATCGCCACCATCGGCACGAAGGAGGGGCTGGCGCACCTCATCTTCGCGCTCACGCAGCCGGGCGACGTGGTGCTCGTGCCAAACCCCACCTACCCGATCCACGCCTACTCCGTCATAATGGCCGGCGCCGACCTGCGCAGCGTCCGCATAGGGCCCGACGTCGACTTCTTCGAGGAGATTAAGCGCGCCTACGCCACCACCTGGCCCAGGCCGCGCATCATGATACTCTCGTTTCCCTCCAACCCCACGGCACAGATAGTCGAGTCCGAGTTCTTCGAGGACGTGGTCCGCTTCGCGAGGGAAAACGGCGTGCTCATCATCCACGACCTTGCCTACGCCGACCTGTGCTTCGACGGCTACAGGGCGCCTTCCATACTGGAGGTGGAGGGCGCCAAGGACTGCGCCATCGAGTTCTACTCCATGTCCAAGGGCTACTCGATGCCGGGCTGGCGAGTGGGCTTCGGCCTGGGCAACCGCGACATGGTCGCGGCGCTGGGCCGGATCAAGAGCTATCTCGACTACGGGATGTTCCAGCCTATACAGATAGCGGCGACGGTCGCGCTGCAGAACCGCGACGACTGCGTCCGCGGTATCTGCGAGACCTACCGAGCCAGGCGCGACGCGCTGTGCGACGGGCTCGGGCGCATAGGCTGGGAGGTTCAAAAGCCAAAGGCCACGATGTTCGTCTGGGCGAAGATACCGGAGAGACTGGCGGCGGACGGCTCGGCGGCGTTCGCGCGCAGGCTGCTGGAGGAGGCGTGCGTGGCGGCCTCCCCCGGCATCGGATTCGGGGACGAAGGCGAAGGGTACGTGCGCTTCGCGCTGGTGGAGAACGAGGAGAGGATAAAACAGGCCGTGAGGAACATGAGGCAGATACTAGAGGGCTAGGATGAACGCCTTATTGCGACACATAAGGGCTATACGGGAGTGGCATGCGGTCATCGTCGTCGCGATCCTTCTCGCCATCGCCTCGCTCACCCCCGCGTTCTGCGCGCGGCCGAACGACCCGGTGCAGCTGCTCGCCAGCGCCGCGCACAGGCAGGAGGATAGCCGCGTGACGCTGGTCGCGATAGACCGCGGCGCCATCACCGAGCTCGGTCCCTGGCCGTGGGGGGCCGCTACGATTTCGAAGATCCTGGACGGGCTCTCGCTCGGAAACGCGAGGCTCGTGCTGATGGACCCTGTAGTCGCCGGCGGCGTTACGCCGCAGGCCGCTAGGGCGTTTCGCACGCGCGACGGAGCGCCGTGGCTCGTCGCGGGCTACGCCTTCCACGCCTCGCTCGGCGATCTGCCCGAGGAGTACGACTCCACGAAGGGGCGGGCGGAGACACAGCTCGCCAAACGCGCGCTGCCCGCGCAGCCCGGCGACGACTCCACGCTCGTGACGGTCGCGGGGCTGGCGGAGACGGAGGCTGCGACCGAAGGATCGCTCGTGGGATTTTCGAACCTCTTCCCCGACGCCAACGGCATCGTGCGCAGCCAGCCGCTGGCGGTACGGCTGGGCCACAGGGCATATCCGTCGCTCGCGCTCGGCGCCGCAGCGACCGCCGCCGAGATCACGCCGCTGATCACTGAATCGCCCTCCGGCAGGCCCGAAGGCGTCTCGGTCGGCGATCGCCACATAGGCACGGGGACCGACGCCAGGATGTACATCGACTACGCGCTGTGCCCCCACGAGGGAGACACCGTGAGCGCCCTGGACCTCCACGAGGGGACCTTTCCCGCCGAAGCGATCAACGGCAGGATCGTGGTGCTCGGCGCCACCGAACCGACGCTCGCGAAGATGCGTCGCACTCCGATCGGGCGGCTGCCAGAGGCCTCCATATATGCCTGCCAGCTAGCGCAGATCGAATCTGACCGCGGGTTTCGCTACTTCGCCGGCCAGCCGTGGACGAGCGCGGCCATCGCCATCGCTGCGCTTGTGTACCTCGTCGCCCTGATGAGGCTCGGGCTAGGCCGCCGAGCGGTCGCGGTCGCCGCCGCGTCCGTCGCCGCGATAGTCGCGGGCGTCGTCCTGTGCGCATCGAGCGGCTTCATGCTCCCTGCCGCACACTTCGCGCTCACGCTCATAATCCTGTGGCTGGCCTCGCTCGCATGGCAAGCGGCGGCGGTAGAGATGCCGGCGCGCGCGAGCGCCGCGGCCTTCGCGGGGAGGATCTCGCCGGAGCTCCTCAGGCGGGCGGCGCGCGATCCGAGATCATTCGCACCCGAGGGCCCCGCACGCCAGCTCGTCGCCATAACCTTGGACATCAGGGGCTTCGGAACGATCAGCCGATCGCTGGGCGAGGCCTCCTGCCCATTCCTCCGCAGGTTCCGCACCCTCGTAGCGAAGCCGCTCATCAGAAACGGCGCCTTCATAGACAGCTGGTCCGCCGACGAGTGCCGCGCGGCGTTCGGCGCGCTCGCCCCGCACGAGGGGATGGCACAGGCGGCGTGCGGCAGCGCGGTGGCGATCCTCCACGCGATATCTCAGGCGCGCCGCGAGCTCCAGGACGCATACGGCGTGAGCAAGCCCAGGCTGGGCATCGGCATCTGGCACGGCGAGGCCAGCGCAGGCGATCTCGGCCCCGCAGGCGCGCACGGCTTCGGCGTGGCCGGCCCCGCGATGGAGGCGGCGGCGACGCTCCGCGCTCTCAACAGGACTTACCGCACCTCGGTGTTGGTCTCCGACGAGATAGCGCGCGCCGCGGAGAATTCGTTCAGGTTCCGCCCGCTGGACCCGGTCGCTCTTCACTCGAGCGAGCGCCCGGTCGTCATACACGAGCTCGTGGGCGAGATCGGAATAATACTGCCGCAGCTTGCGACCTACCTCGCCGGGAGGAGCGCCTACCTCAAGGGCGACTTCGAGCGCGCGGCACAGATCTTCGGCGAGATACTCTCCGAGCACCCGCACGACGGGCCCAGCCAGCTCTTCCTCCGACGCTCAAAAAGCCTTCTAAAATCGCCTCCTAAGGCTGAATGGCTGGGGATCTGGCAGCCCTGAGCCCCGCCCGTCGATTCTTAGCAACATTTCCTTCAGGCCCGCGATATATATGATATGGAGGTGGTCATGAGGAAAAACATCTTTCGCGCACTCTGCATCGTGGCCGTGCTGGCGGCGGTTGGCTGCGACGGCGCCATGAACGACACCGCAAACGTGATCAAGTCCCCCGACGTATCTCCGGGCGACCCGCTGGCCCTCGACGGGGACGTGATCTCCTGCGTTACCGGCGACGACTGCGTCGTAGTGGAGCTGGGCTGCTGCGACCACTGCAACGGCGGCTTCGCCGTCGCGGTCAACGCGGAGTACGAGACCGAAGTCGCCGAGAGGAACGCCGATAGCTGCGGGCCCGACGAGTTCTGCACATTGATGGGCTGCCCCGCTCTCTACCCCAAGTGCGACGGCGGGGAGTGCATCTACGTCGACGAGGTCGCTATGGATTGGCAGAGCTGCGAGGCCGACTCCGAATGCGTCGTAGTGGAGCTGGGCTGCTGCGACCACTGCAACGGCGGCCGGGTGATGGCCGTGAACGCGGAGTTCGAGGAGGAGGTCGCGGCCGAGATGGCCGACGAGTGCGCGGTCGACCATCCCTGCACGATGATGGCCTGCCCCGAGGAGATCGCCACGTGCGAGGAAGGGCAGTGCACGCACTACCCGGACCCGGATTTCGGACCCTGAAAAGACAAATCCTCAATTCGAAATCCTAAACCTCCGCGGGCTGAAGCCCGCGGGGTTGGCCGTGCGGCATGTCTATCGGACATGCCCGAATGGCCTCCGCTTCGCTCCGGGCGGCCATTCATCCCCGGGCTTAAAAGCCCGGGGGGTTCTGGCCGGTTTTCTAAACCTCCGCGGGCTGAAGCCCGCGGAGGTTTAGGATTTTCGGTTAAAGTATCTCAAGCTGCTTCGGAAAGTTGCCCAGGACGTCGCAGCCCGATCCCTTCACATAGACCAGATCCTCGATGCGCACGCCGCCGACGCCCGGATAATAGAGGCCGGGTTCGACGCTCAGGACGTTGCCCTTGCGCAACCTGTAGTCTCGATACGTGATGCGCGCGGGCTCCTCGTGGACCTCCAGCCCTATGGAGTGGCCCGTCCCGTGGAAGAACCCCTCGTTGCGGCCCTTCCTGACGCGGGTCGGGAAGCCCTTCGATTTGAACCTCTCGTGTATCGCCTCGTGAATCCGCCTGCCGTTTGCGCCCGCCTTCACCATCCCGATGGCCATCGACTGCGCGCCCTTCACCGCCGCGTACAGCTTCTTAAGCCCCTCCGGGGCGCGGCCGCGGCAGAACGTGCGCGTCGCGTCGCCGTAGTACCAGGTCGAAAGCGAGCGGGGGAAGATGTCGACTATGATCGATGAGCGAGCCTTCAGCGGCCCGGACCCTATGTCGTGCGGGTCGACCGCGTGGCTACCGCAGGAGACGATGGTGTCCGCCGCCAGATAGCCGCGCTCCAAGAGGAAGACGTTTATCATCGTGCGCAGGCGGTCGGAGGTGAGCGCGCTCCCTCTATGGACGAGCCTGCCGTTTCTTATTTTGCTCGCCGCCAGCGTGTCGCGCGCCATGCGCATAGCTGCGAAGAGCGCGCGCTGCGAGCGCAGTATGAAGCCCCTCTCCTCCGCGCTCTTTTTGAGCCTCTCCGGGAAGAACGGGTGGGGGCCCACCTCTACCTTGTAGCCCTTCTTCCTCATGGCGGCGATGAGACCGTAGGGGGCGTCGCGCGGGACGACGAGCGCGTCCACCCCTCGCTCGGAGAGTATCTCGTGCACCACGTCGGCCTGCCCGGGCACCCTCTTTTTGGATTCGGCGCGCTTGACGTAGGGGTTGATCGACAGGATCCGGTCCACCCTCGCCTCTCGGCGTGCCCTGTCTATCTCGAGGTCGTTTAGGACGGCATACTTCTTGCGTCCCACCATGAAGAATATAAAGGCGTCTGGGGCCCGAAAGCGCGTGGCGTAGTAGAGGTCCGCGTTCTTCTCCGGACTGTCGTAGATAAAAAGCGCCCTTCTCATCCCACAAACCTCCTTTACAGTGGGGGTGCTTTGGAGATATCCTCAAAACAATAAATGTCGATAAACCCGTTGTCCAACAAAAAGCTCCTCCGGGGCCTGGCGTCGATCGCCACGGCACTCGTCGTGGCGACCGCGCTGTCCGGCTGCGCGCCGTACCACGCGCAGAGGGGCGTGACGAAGTTCCACCAGAGGGGCAAGGCCTCCTGGTACGGTCCCGGCTTCGCCGGACGAAAGACCGCCAACGGCGAGCGCTTCAACCCGGGGGCGATGACCGCCGCGCACAAGACGCTGCCCTTCGGCACCACCGTCGAGGTGACGAACCTCCAAAACGGCAAGCGCACGGTCGTGCGCATCAACGACCGCGGCCCCTACGCCGGCGGGCGCATAATCGATCTGAGCAAGGCGGCCGCCAAGAAAATCGGCCTCATACAGTCCGGCGTGGCGAAGGTCGAGATCAGGGCCGTTGGCCCCGGCGGGAAGAAGCGTGCGAAGGAGGAGCCGCCTGCTGAGACGGCGGAGGCCGAGGATGAGCCCGAGAAGGTCCTGCTCGCCGCCAGGGGCGGCTCGGTGCGCAGAAACGGGGTAGAGTACCTCATCTCAGTGGACCACAAGTCCAACCCTCCGGATCCAGAGGCCCCCGAGGAGGTCGTCGCCGAACCGGAGAGCGCGCCGGTGCTGGTGGCGGAGGAGCCCGCGGAGCCGGCACCCAAGCCGTACTCGGTGGACGACGAGCCCTTCTGAGGCCCCTGTGCGGGCAAGCTGCGCCGATTGACTTCCCAACTCCTATCCACTAGACATTACTGCGATTTTTGTAGCCTCAACCGAAGGGGGGAGCCGATGCTGGAGCCTTTCAAGAACGAAGCCCTGACAGACTTCACCGTGGCGGAGAACAGGGAGGCCATGGAGAAGGCCCTGGAGAAGGTCGCCGGGGAGTTCGGGCGCGAATACCCGATGATAATAGGCGGCCGAGAGGCCGTCTCGACCGACAAGATCGAATCGAAAAACCCCGCGGCCAAGGACGAGGTCGTGGGCATAGCGCAGAGGGGCAAGGCCCAGGACGCACACTCCGCCCTGGACGCGGCCTGGAAGGCATTCGAGGGCTGGAGGCGCACTCGCCCTGAGGAGCGTGCCCGCTGTCTTACCAACCTCGCTGCGAAGATGCGCGAGCGCCGCATGGAGCTAGACGCATGGATGGTCTTTGAAACCGGCAAGAACTGGGTGGAGGCCGACGCGGATTTGGCCGAGGCGATAGACTTCTGCGAGTTCTACGCACGGGAGGCGGTGCGCTACGCCGCCAAGCAGCCGGTGCACCCCTTCCCAGGCGAGACCAACGAGCTCGTCTACATACCGCTGGGCGCGGGCGCCGTGATACCCCCGTGGAACTTCCCATCCGCCATACTCACCGGGATGGCCGTGGGGCCGGTCGCGGCCGGCAACACCGTGGTCGTGAAGCCGGCCAGCGACTCGCCGGTCATCGGGGCAAAGGTCATGGAGCTCATACTGCAGTCGGGCTTCCCCGAGGGCGTGATAAACTTCGTCCCGGGCAGCGGCTCGGAGGTGGGCGAGGCGCTGGTGACAAGCCCGCGCACGAGGTTCATAAACTTCACTGGCTCGCGCGACGTGGGGCTGGGCATCGTGGAGAGGGCCGCGAAGCACGAGGAGGGGCAGCTGTGGATCAAGCGCGTCGCCGCCGAGATGGGCGGCAAGGACGCGACGATAGTGGACAGCCAGGCCGACCTGGACGCCGCCGCCGAGGGCGTGGCGATATCCGCCTACGGCTTCCAGGGGCAGAAGTGCTCCGCCTGCTCGCGCGCCATAGTCGACGACAAGGTCTACGACGCCTTCCTGGAGAAGCTCATAGCGCGCGCCAAGCAGATCAAGGTCGGCCCCACGAGGGACCGCGCGAACTGGATGGGGCCGGTGATAAACCGCGCCGCGTACGACAAGGTGATGAGCTACATCGACATAGGATCCGGCGAGGGCAACCTCGTCTGCGGCGGCGAGGCCTCCGCCGACGAGGGCTACTTCGTACAGCCCACGATAATCGAGGGCGTGGATCCTAAGGCGCGCATCGCACAGGAGGAGGTCTTCGGCCCGGTGCTGTCGGTCATCAAGGCGCGCGACTTCGACCACGCGCTGGAGATATTCAACGGCACGGACTACGGGCTCACCGGCGGCATCTTCACGAAGAACGCCGAGAAGATAGACCGTGCAGTCCGCGAGTGCCACTGCGGCAACTTCTACATCAACCGCAAGATCACCGGCGCGCTCGTGGGCGTGCAGCCCTTCGGCGGCTACAACATGTCCGGCACTTGCGCCAAGGCCGGAGGCAGCGACTACCTGCTCCTGTTCATGCAGGCGAAGTCGATATGCCAGAGGATATAGGGACCAGCCGATGTACGAGGCCCAGGCAAACGCCACGGCGCACCGCAGGCTGGGCTGGCTCGCCTCGAAGCTCTTGGCGCCGTTCGCCAGGCGCTTCATAGCCGGGACGAGCCTCGGCCAGGCCCTGACGACCTGCGCGAGGCTCAAAGCGCAGGGGCTGGCGACGACGCTGGACCACCTGGGCGAGAGCGTGATGAACGCCCGGGAGACGGAGATCGCCACCGAGCAATACGTGGTGATGCTCAAGGCCCTGGCGGAGCGAAACCTGGACCGCAACGTATCGCTCAAGCTCACGCAGCTGGGGCTGGACATCGACCGGGAGCTCTGCCTGAAAAACCTCGAGCGCGTGGTGGAGGCTGCCGAGGGCGCAGGCGGCTTCGTGCGCGTCGACATGGAGGGCTCGGACGAGACAGACGGCACCCTCGATGCTGTGAAACACGCCAAGAGAAACCGCGCCGTCCCGGTGGGCGCCGTGCTCCAGGCGATGCTGCACCGCACGCCGGAGGACATGGTGGGGCTGCTCAAGCACGAGGTGCCGATCAGGCTGTGCAAGGGCGCCTACAAGGAGCCCGCCGACATAGCGCTGCAGAGGATGGAGGACGTGCAGAAAGCCTTCTTGGCGCTCGCAAAGAGGCTTCTGACCGCGGGCGGCTACCACGCGATAGCCACTCACGACCCGAAGCTCATCGAGGGAGTCAGGGAGTTCGCTAAGGAACACGGCATAGGCAGGGATAGCTTCGAGTTTCAGATGCTGCTGGGGATCAGGCCCAGGATGCAGCGCGAGCTGGCGAGGGAGGGGTACAGGGTGCGCATCTACGTGCCCTTCGGCCGATCCTGGGTTCCCTACACGTGGCGCCGCATACGCGAGCGCAAGGAGAACGCGCTGTTCGTGCTGAAACACTTTTTCATCAGATGAACACTGGAAAGGTTGAGGTTGAGGTTGAGGCTGAGGCTAAGGCTAAGGCTAAGGCTAAGGCTAAGGCTAAGAAATCTTACTCAACCTCAGCCTCAGCCTGAACCTTAAGGGAATGACGGAGGAAGAAATGTCCAAGACAGAGAAGTTCATCGCCGAGGTCGACAGATACTCCGCGCACAACTACCACCCGCTGCCGGTCGTGATAGCGGAGGCGAAGGGGATATGGGTCACCGACGTAGAGGGCAAACGCTACATCGACATGCTCTCGGCCTACTCGGCGGTAAACCAGGGCCACCGCCACCCCAAGATCATAAAGGCGATGGAGGAGCAGGCGGGAAGGCTCACGCTGACCTCGCGCGCCTTCCACAACGACCGGATGGGGCCGTTCCTCAAAAAGCTCTCCGCGTACACCGGATACGACAAGGGCCTGATGATGAACACCGGCGCCGAGGCCGTGGAGACCGCCATCAAGGCCGCGCGCCGCTGGAGCTACAAGCGCAAGAAGCTCGACGAGGACCGCGCGCGCATCATCGTCTGCGAGGGCAATTTCCACGGGCGCACGACGACCATCGTGGGCTTCTCGACCGACCCGGTCTGCAGGGAGGGCTTCGGGCCCTTCACCCCGGGCTTCGACGTCATACCCTACAACGACGCGACGGCGCTCGAGCGCGCCATCACGCCGCAGACGGCGGCCTTTTTGGTGGAGCCGATACAGGGCGAGGCGGGGGTGTTCGTTCCCTCCGAGGGTTACCTCAAGCGCGCGGCCGAGATCTGCAAGGCAAACAGCGTTCTTCTCATCGCGGACGAGATACAGACCGGCTTCGGCCGCACCGGACGCCGCTTCTGCTCCGACTGGGAGGGCGTCCGCCCCGACATCATCTGCATGGGCAAGGCGATGGGCGGCGGCGTCTATCCGGTCTCGGGCATCGCGGCAGACGACGAGGTCATGATGGCCGCCTTCGAGCCGGGCAACCACGGCTCCACCTTCGGCGGAAACCCGATGGCCTGCGCCATCGCCGCCGCCTCGATAGAGGTCATCGAGGAGGAGCACCTGGCCGAGCGAGCGGCCGAGCTGGGCGACTACTTCCGAGGGGAGCTTCACAAGATCGGCCACTCGCGCATAAAGGAGATCCGCGGCAAGGGGCTGCTCACGGGCCTGGAGCTGCACGAGCTGGCCCGCCCCTACTCGCTGGAGCTCAAGGAGCGCGGGATACTGGCTAAGGACACGCACGGCACCACCATCCGCTTCGCCCCGCCCCTGGTCATCACCAGGGAGGAGCTGGCCGGGGCCCTGAAGACGATAACGGAGGTGCTGGGCAAATAGGCCTCGTCCTAATAATAGGACATTTTGACTTATGGTGCTATTTTTAGTACCATATCGCCATGGACCTCAGAAGCCGGATCAAAGGCCTGATCGACGAACAGGGGCTCTCCATACGTACGCTGTCTGAAAAGAGCGGCGTAAGGCGCCAGAGCATCTCAGCCTTCCTCGCAGGGGCCAACCTCCACATTGAGAATCTGACGAAGCTCCTCGCGGCGCTGGGCCAGGGGCTTGAGATCGCCCCACTCTCTTCCGCCAAAGGGGCCGGCGCCATCGAACAGCGCTTCCCAGTCGGCCGAGCGGCTCTCAAGAAGTTCTGCAGAAAACACGGCATCAGGATGTTCGCGCTGTTCGGCTCGGTGTTAAGGTCGGATTTCAACGACGCCAGCGACATCGACGTGCTGATCGAATTCCGAAGGCCGGTCTCGCTGTTCGAGCTAGCCGTCATAGAGGAGGAGCTGGGGGCGCTCGTCAAGACCGCCCACCCCCTCGACATGGTCACGCCGGGCGCCCTCTCCCGCCATCTCAAAGACGAGATCCAAAGGGGCCGCGAGGTATTATATGAAGAAGCGTCCTGAGCCGTTTTTCCTGCACATGCTGGATGCCATCGCGCGGATCGAGTCGTACGTCGGCCGCATGAAGGAGAGGGGTTTTGCGAAGGACCAGAAGACACAGGACGCCGTGATCAGGCAGCTCGAGATAATCGGCGAGGCCGCGAGCCATATCGCGACAGCGAGCGTCAAGGGCTGCCCGATACCGTGGAAGGCGATCGTCGGCATGCGCAACCGCCTGATCCACGATTACCTGGGCGTGGACATCGGGATCGTCTGGAAGACCGTCGAGGACGAGCTCCCGAGGCTAAAGGAGTATCTGGAGACCAAGGTTAAGGGGCGTGCCAAGAGCAAAGTTGACAGATTGAGGCAGATTCCCTAAATATTCTGAATTGTTAGATATTTGAGAACGGAGAGAGAATTGAAGGAACTCGCAAAGGCGTACGAGCACAAGGCGGTCGAGTCCAAGTGGTATGCGGCCTGGGAGAAGGCCGGGTCGTTCCACGCCCCCGATACGGCCGAGAGGCACTACTGCATAGTGATCCCCCCGCCCAACGTCACGGGCGCGCTGCACATGGGCCACGGGCTGAACAACACGCTCCAGGACGTGCTCATCCGCTACAAGCGCATGGACGGCTTCGCTGCGCTTTGGCAGCCCGGCACCGACCACGCCGGCATCGCGACGCAGAACGTCGTCGAGCGAGAGCTGATGAGCAAGGAGGGCAAGCGTCGCCAGGAGATCGGGCGCGAGGCGCTCATCGAGCGCATCTGGAAGTGGCGCGAGGAGTACGGCGATCGGATTCTCACGCAGCTGCGCGCCCTGGGCGCCTCCTGCGACTGGGAGCGAACGCGCTTCACGCTCGACGAGGGGCTCTCCCGCGCGGTGCGCGAGTGCTTCGTCAGCCTCTACGACGAGGGGCTCATCTACCGCGGCAAGTACATAGTGAACTGGTGCCCGCGCTGCCACACCGCGCTGGCCGACGACGAGGTCGACCACAAGGACGAGAAGGGCCACCTGTGGCGCATCCGCTACCCGATGGCCGAGGGGGCCGGCCACGTCACGGTCGCCACCACGCGCCCGGAGACTATGCTGGGCGACACCGCGGTGGCGGTCAACCCGAAGGATACGCGCTATGCCGGCCTCGTCGGAAAGATGCTGAGCCTCCCCGAGACCGGGCGCAAGATACCGGTGGTGGCCGACGACTTCGTGGACGCCAGCTTCGGCACCGGCTGCGTGAAGGTCACCCCCGCGCACGACCCGAACGACTTCCAGATAGGCGAGCGCCACAACCTCCCGCGCATCAACGTCATGAACGAGGACGCCACGATGAACGATCAGGCCGGCGAGAAGTACGCCGGGCTCACGCGCGACGAGTGCAGGGCAAAGATCGTGGCCGAGCTCGAAAAGCAGGGCCTCATCGAGAAGATAGAGGAGCACGACCACGCGGTCGGCCACTGCTACCGCTGCAAGGAGACGATCGAGCCTTATCTTTCCGATCAGTGGTTCGTGCGCATGAGGCCGCTGGCGGAGAAGGCGATACAGGCCACCGAGGAGGGCAAGGTCCGCTTCCACCCGGAGCGCTGGACGCAGTTTTACATGCAGTGGCTCGAGAACGCGCGCGACTGGTGCATATCGCGCCAGATCTGGTGGGGACACCGGATCCCGGTCTGGTATTGCGAGAACGGCGGCGAGCACCCCTGCCCTCCGATCGTCTCACGCGAGACCCCGACCGAGTGCCCCAGATGCGGCAGCACCGATCTGAAACAGGACGAGGACGTGCTCGACACCTGGTTCTCGTCCGCGCTGTGGCCCTTCTCGACCCTCGGCTGGCCGGACGCCACACCTGCGCTCTCGACATACTATCCCACGAGCACGCTGGTGACCGACCGCGGCATCATCTACTTCTGGGTCGCGCGCATGGTGATGATGGGGCTCAAGATGATGGGGGAGGTCCCCTTCTCCGACGTCTACATCCACGGCACGATACTCGACGAGACGGGGCGCAAGATGTCCAAATCGCTCGGCAACGGCATCGACCCGTTGGAGGTCATCCAGAAGTACGGCGCCGACGCGATGCGCTTTTCGCTCATGGTGCTCTCTACCGAGGGGCAGGATCTGAAGCTGTCCGAATCGAAGTTCGAGATGGGCAGGAATTTCTGCAACAAGCTCTGGAACGCCTCGCGCTTCGCGATGATGAACCTGGAGGATGCGCCGGGCAAGGCCCCTTCGGACAAGGATCTGAACCTCGCCGACCGCTGGATCCTAAACCGCCTGGCGCACGTGATCGAGGATATGAGGGCGGCGCTCGACGACTTCAAGTTCAGCGTCGCGGCACAGACGCTCTACGGCTTCGTCTGGAACGAATTCTGCGACTGGTACCTCGAGGCGGCCAAGCTCCATATGAACGACAGGGAAAACGCCAAGGCGCGTGCAGCGACACAGCACACCTTAAAGCGCGTGCTGGCCGATACGCTCAGGCTCGCGCATCCCTTCTTGCCCTTCATCACCGAGGAGATATGGGGCAACCTCATGCCGGACGAGGGGATGCTCATCACCTCGCACTACCCGGAGGCCGGCAAGGCCGCATTCGAGGACGACGCCAAGGCGTTCGCAGCAGTGGTCGTGGAGCCGGTCGAGGCGATAAGGAACATCCGCGGCGAGTCGAACGTCGACCCGAAGAAGCGCATACCGAAGGCCTTCGCCTCATTTGGCGACAAGGCGATGGCGAAGGTTTCAGAAAATGCGCCCCGCTACGTGGAGCACCTGGCAAGGCTCGATGAGCTGATCGCTATAGGTGCTGGCAAGGAGCCGGCCGATACCAAGAAGGCGGCGACGAACGTGACCGAGAGCCAGACCACCTACATCCCCTACGCGGGGCTCATCGACATCGAGGCCGAGCGCGCGCGCCTCCAAAAGGAGATAGCCAAGGCAGAGGGCGAGATCGCAGGCACCGAGAAAAAGCTCGCCAACAAGAATTTCACCGACCGCGCGCCCGCCGACGTCGTGGAGCGCGAGCGCACCAAGCAAAAGGACGCCCAGGAGCGACTCGAAAAGTTGAAAAAGGCGCTAGCTGCACTCGAGCGCTGAAAAGTGGGCTGAATGGCCGCCGTAGCGACTTTTGGAGGCGTTTACGGAGCGGGCGTATGAGGCGTAAAATCTTCGATTACTTCTGAAATTTAGGAGCTGACAGGGGAAGATCGTAAATTTCCAAGAAGCAACGAAGATTTTACGCCGAGTAGCGGAGCGGAGTGCCGGGGAGCAACGGCGGGTATTCAGCCCACTTTGAGGCAGACATGAACAAACTGGATCAATTGATTCAAATGGCCATCGAGGAGGACCTGGGCACGGGCGACATCACCGCCCGCGCCACCGTCCCCGAGGGCCTGGAGGCCGCGGCCCACATCCGCGCCAAGCAGGACCTGGTGGTCGCAGGCCAGGAGACCGCGCGCCGCGTCTTCAAGGCGATAGACCCTCAGACCAAGTGGCAGGGCAAGCGAAACGACGGAGACGCCGTGAAGAAGGGGGAGATCCTCGCCACGGTAGAGGGCAAGGCGCGCTCGCTCCTGGCCGGCGAACGGATCGCGCTCAACTTCCTGATGCGCCTGTGCGGTATAGCGACGCTGGCCCGCAAGTTCTCCGAGGCGGTCGCGGGCACCGGCGCGATCGTGCTGGACACGAGAAAGACCGCCCCCGGCTACCGCGAGCTGGAGAAGCACGCGGCCAAGATGGGCGGCTGCGTCAACCACCGCATGGGCCTGTACGACTCCTTCCTCATAAAGAACAACCACATCGTGGCCGCGGGCTCGGTCGAGAAGGCGCTTGAGCTTGCGCTGAGGGAGCGAAAGGAAGGCCAGAAGGTCGAGATCGAGGTGCGCACGATCGATCAGGTGCGCGAGGCGGCCGCGGGCGGCGCCGACATCGTCATGCTCGACAACATGTCGCTGGAGGAGATCCGCGACTCGGTGCACGCCATCGGCGGGAGGGCGAAGGTCGAGGTGTCGGGAAACGTCACGCTGGCCAACGTCCGCGCCTACGCAGAGGCCGGCGCCGACTTCATCTCCGTGGGCGCCATAACACACTCCGCGCCCGCCGCGGACGTGAACATGGGGATTGAGATAGTGAAATAGACGAGGGATTAGGGATTAGGGATTAGGGATTAGGGATTAGGGATTAGTCTGAGCCTCTCAGCGAGTATTCCCCTGTATACTTCCAAATCGTCCAGCGGCCTGCGCGCCAGGCCCTCCTCCGTCGCGGCCGCGGCGACGGCCGGCGCCTCCCAGAGGAGCACGCGCGGATCGAGCGGCTTGGGGATGATGTAGTCTGACCCGAACTCCAGCGAATCCACCTTATACGCGTCGCAGATCGCCTTGGGAACGGATTCCTTCGCGAGTGCAGCGAGCGAGCGTGCGGCCGCCATCTTCATCCCCTCGCTTATCCTGCGCGCCGCCACATCGAGCGCGCCGCGGAAGATGAAGGGGAAGCCAAGGACGTTGTTGACCTGGTTGGGGTAGTCGGATCGGCCGGTGGCGATTATCGCGTCGGGCGCCGCCTCGCGCGCCGCCTCCGGCAGGATCTCCGGGTCGGGGTTGGACATGGCGAAGATGATCGGCCTTGGCCTCATCGACTTCACCATATCCTTGGATACGATCCCGCCGACGGATACGCCGATGAAGACGTCGGCGTCCTTCATGCACGCGGCCAGGTCCTGCGCCCCGCCCTCCTTCGCATAGCGCCCTCTCCACGGCTCGCGCTCGGCGCGATCGACAGTGACCAGGCCCTTTCGATCGCAGAGCCAGATGTTGTCCCTGGATACGCCCAGCGCCTCGAGCATCCCGGCGCAGGATATCGCGGCGGCGCCCGCGCCGGAGAAGACGACCTTGATGTCGCCGGGCTTACGATCGGTGAGCTCCAGCGCGTTCATGAGGCCGGCGGTCGTGATTATCGCGGTGCCGTGCTGGTCGTCGTGGAAAACGGGGATATCCATCGCCTCGATGAGCCTGCGCTCGATCTCGAAGCACTCCGGCGCCTTTATGTCCTCCAGGTTGATGCCGCCGAAGGTGGGCTCGAGCGACTTTACGACCTCGACGAACCTCTCCGGGTTTTTCTCGTCCACCTCTATGTCGAAGGCGTCGACGTCGGCGAAGCGCTTGAAGAGCACCGCCTTGCCCTCCATCACGGGCTTGCCGGCCAGCGGCCCGATGTCGCCCAGGCCCAGGACCGCCGTTCCGTTCGTTATCACGCCCACGAGGTTGCCGCGCATGGTGTAGTCCAGCGCGGCCGCCGCGTCCTTGGCTATCTCGCGGCAGGGTTCCGCCACGCCAGGCGTGTAGGCCAGCGACAGGTCCCGCTGCGTGGCGCAGGGCTTGGTGATGCCGAGTTCTATCTTGCCCGGCCGCCCCTCGCGGTGGTAGCGCAGCGCAGCCTCTTTGAGGTCCTTGGACATAGCCCGCCCTTCCTATGCGACTTCAGGGGCAATATCAAGCGGTGTTCGACCGCTCGTGCGCAAAACGGAACTGCCGCCTGTTCCGCAAGCTGAGCACTACGGGGCCGGCCGCAGCCGGAGGAGAGGCGCGGCCCCTAAGGCGTTGACGCGGGGGCGGGCGCGCGGATAGAGTCGCCGCATGTTGGAGATCACGCTCCAGCGAGGCGGCAAGAGGCTCCTCAAGGAGCCGGTAGGCACGAGTCCGATCACCGTGGGCAGGGCCGCCGAGAACACCATCCGCCTCATCGACCCGGACATCTCCCGCGAGCACTGCAGGCTGGATTGGCAGGACGACGGCCTGTGCGTCACCGACCTGTCCAGAAACGGGATCCTGGTCAACGGCGAGCGCGTGCGTGAGTCGCGCGTGGACGCCGGCGATCGCATCACCGTGGGCCCGTGGAACCTCATCGTGGAGGCCACCGTCGACGCGGTGCCGGTGAGGACGATCGTGGCGGCGCCGCACTCCACGCGCGTTATCTCATTCGACCCCGCGAGGAGGAGGCTTAGGACCCAGGCCGTGGAGTTGATCGTTCGCACCCCCGACCAGGCCCCGCTGAAAAAGCGCATCGCGAAGGGCGAGATACTCATCGGCCACCACGGCTCGTGCGATCTGGCGGTGGCCGACCCATACGTATCGCGCAGGCACTGCAAGCTCGTCGTGGAGGAGGGAGCCGTGCGGCTGGTGGACCTGGCCTCCACCAACGGCGTGTGGATGGCGGGGATGCGCGTGGCCGGCATCACGATGCAGCCCCAGGGCGAGTTCCGCATAGGCCGCTCCACAGTCAACTACCGCGTCGTCTCCGGCACGGAGGAGCTCAAGGCCTCCGAGGCGGAGGGGCTGGGCGAGCTCGTCGGCCGCTCGAAGCGGATGCGCGAGGTCTACGCGCTCATCGAGCGCGCAGCGCCGTCGGACGCGACGATCGTCGTCACCGGCGAGAGCGGCACGGGCAAGGAGCTGGTCGCCCGCGAGATACACCGGCTCAGCGCCAGAAGGCGCGGGCCGTTCGTGGCGATAAACTGCGGGGCGCTGCCGGCGAACATCGTGGAGGGCCAGCTCTTCGGCCACGAGCGCGGGGCCTTCACGGGGGCGGTCGAGCGCGCGCCGGGGCTCATCGAGCAGGCCGCCGGCGGCACGCTCTTCCTCGACGAGATCGGAGAGATGCCTATCGAGCTGCAGACGAGGCTCTTGCGCGCGCTGGAGCAGCGCAGCGTCAGGCGCGTGGGCGGGCAGGAGGAGGTCGCATGCGACTTCAGGCTCGTGGCGGCGACCAACCGCGACCTGCTCATTATGGCGAAGGAGGGCGGCTTCCGCGAGGACCTGCTCTACAGGATATTCGTCGTCCCAATCGACATCGCCCCGCTGCGCGACAGGCCTGAGGACATCCCCCTGCTCGTGGAGCGCTTCGCCGCGCAGCTGGCCCCGGAGGGCAGAAGCCCGGTCTTCACCAAACCCGCCCTGCGCGCGCTGGCCGAGTACCCGTGGATGGGCAACGCGCGCGAGCTCAAAAACGCGGTGGAGCGCACGATCCTCTTCACCGACCACGACGCGATAGCTCCGGCCGACCTGGCGCTGGCGAGGGTCGACGCTGAGGGGGACCCGAAGGAGAGCCTTCAGGACCAGGAGGCGTCCCACATCGTCGAGACGCTGGCGCAGTGCCGGGGCAACCTCACGCAGTGCGCGCGCAGGCTGGGCATATCGCGCACGACGATGCAGAAGAAGGTGAAGAGGTTCGGGATAGAGGTCCCGGGACGTGATCCGCCCGCCCGCCGAAGCCTTGGCGAAGGCGGGTAATCCGTTAAAGGAGATCCATGAAGGAAGCCATGTTGTATAGCAAAGAAGACGGAGGCAGGGTGCGCTGCAGGCTGTGCAGGCACGGCTGCGCCATCGACGAGGGCAAATACGGCATCTGCCAGGTGCGCTACAACGACGGCGGAACGCTGCGCCCCATCTTCTACGCCAAGCCCATCGCCATGGGCGTGGACCCCATCGAGAAGAAGCCTCTGTACCACTACAAGCCCGGGAGCCAGGCCTTCTCCATCGCCACGCCGGGCTGCAACTTCCGCTGCGACTTCTGCCAGAACTGGGAGATATCGCAATACCGCCACGGCCCCTCGCCCGAGGTCGCGATGAAGGAGGTGACGCCGGAGGGAATCGTCGCCAACGCCAAGGCGCACAGGTGCGCCTCCATCTCCTACACCTACACCGAGCCCACGATATTCTTCGAGTACGCCTACGACACGGCCAAGCTCGCCAAGGCCGAGTACCTGGGCAACAACTTCGTGACCAACGGCTACATGACGCGCGAGGCGATCGATACGATCCGGCCGTACCTCGACGCGGCCAACGTGGATCTGAAGGCCTTCCGCAAGGACACCTACCGCAAGGTGATGAAGGCGCAGCTCGACGGCGTTTGCGACTCGATCGGCTACATGCGAAAGCTCGGCATCTGGGTGGAGGTCACCACGCTCATCGTGCCGGGCATGAACGACGACCCGGCGGAGCTTAGGGACATAGCGAGCTTCATCGTCGGCGTCGGCCGCGAGGTGCCGTGGCACATAAGCCGCTTCACGCCGCGCTACGAGCGCACGGAGGCCCCACCCACGCCGATGGATACGATGAAGCTGGCCTACGATATCGGCAAGGAGGCGGGGCTGCGCTACATCTACATGGGCAACGTCATGGGCGACCCCTCCGAGAACACCTACTGCTACGGCTGCGGCGAGCTGCTCATCGAGCGCGAGGGGTTTGTGATGGGCGAGAACTCGATAACGCACAAGTCCTGCTGCCCGAAGTGCAACTCTAAGATAGATGGGATAGATATGGCAGGCGCAGTTTAGGACTGCTGGGTCTGCTCGGCGCGCTGGCGCCTGTTCTCCTCGGCGACTTCCCTGTTGTAGTCCTCGACGAAGCGCGACTCCTCGACCTTGAGTTCCCTCAGGTCGTTCTGGAGCTCCGCGACCACCCTCTCCTGCTCGCGGATCTTGTCGGCGACCGCCCTGTGCCTTACGTCCAGCTTGTCGCGCCTGACCTTGAGTGCGTCCGCCTGCGCCTTCGTCCTCTCCAGCTCCGCCACCGCCTTTTTGTACTCCGCGGTCTCCTCGGCGAGCTTGGCCTTCTTGTCGGCGAGCTTCTGCTCGTAGTACTTGTCCTGGGCGCGCTCGGCGATCTGCCTCTCCTCGGCCGCGAGGTTGGACGCCTGGGCGTCGGCGCTGGCGCGCTGCTCGATCGCCCTGTTGTCGGGCACATCCGGTATCCTGAGGTACTTGTCGAGGTATATCTGCGTGGAGACGTTGGTGTGAAGCCCCAGCTGCGCCGCGCTCATCTTCATGCACGCCGCGTGGAACGCCACTATCGCCGCGCCGCCGGCGTTGCGACTCTCCAGTATGCCCTCGAGACAGGCCTGGCTCCACTTGTTGTACAGCTCGCGGTCGTAGTTCCACTGGTAGAAGTTGGCCAGGTCGTAGGCGGTCCTGACCTGCTGGCGCTGCGGGTCGAGCTGCTTCCAGGACTGCTCGATGTTGTGCTGGAAGTCCTCCACGCCCTCCTCCGCCTGCGTCACCGCGTCGTCGGCGCTCCTGGTCCTGGCCTCGCCGCGCGCCTCGTCGCCCTCGGCCACCTGCTGGTCGCCGTAGGCCTGGCTGTACTCCTCGGCGGAGTGCTTGGCGTCCGGGCCGGTCTGGTTGTTCGCCTGCGTGTTCAGCGCATCCTGCTGGTCCTGGGCCTGGTTGAGCTCGTCGTAGACGTCGGCCTGCTGATCGCCAAGGTCGTTAACCTTGGCGGTCACATCCGCCGCATCCATTGGTCTTCCGCCACTGAACATAGTCTTCTGCCCCTCCAACCCTATTATCGGTATGCACACCCCCCCAAGTTGCGTGCGACCGAAAGATATTTTCGCTTATGGATCAGCTAGTTATACGACGCCTCGGGCGGCCGTCAAGATACCGGCATCATTCTCAAAATGAGCGCCCCCCTGTAAACGTAACCTATTGAGATTTATAGACTATTAGTCCTTGTGTGAGAGGCACGCTCCGTGCATATTTCCAATGATCGTAGAAAACCATCTAGGGGGTGGACCATGCCCAGGATCGCTTCGATTGTCATAGCCACAGCCGCTGTACTCGCCCTGGCCCTCACGGCCTCGGCACAGACCACCGTGACCAATGTCAAGCGCATGGGGATCAAGCCCGTGCGGCAGGCGCCGGTGCAAAACGTCATGGGCCAGGGGGTGGAGGCCAAGGACGCCTGCGAGATCCCGCTCAAGATCGCGGTCGTGGGCATCGGCCAGCTGGGCCGGGACGCCGTGGCGGGCCACATCGTCGACCCCCAGGCCAAGGTCACCCTCGGCAAGGACATCTACGTGAAGCTCAAGTTTATGGGGGGCAAGCCGCCCTACTCGATAAGCTGGACCGACAAGGTCCAGGGCGCGGTCTACTGCCACGTCAAAGGCCACCCTGAATGGTACTACTTTCCACATGACGGCCGCTGCGACGACCAGGAGCAAAACGACGACCGCCTGGGCAGGTTTCTGGGCGGCGACATCAGCCCCGACATGGTCGTAAAGGCCTACACCAGGAACATAACCTGGCACGAGAGGGGCAGCGCGGGGCTCGGGCAGGAGGCCGACGTGCAGCCCTTAAGCAGCGGCACAGAGGAAGGCCTTTCCTACAAGCGCCCCTCCGTGGGGAGCGCGACCTCCGCGATAACGCAGACGGACGAGATAATGCTGGTGGGCAAGGCCGCCTACGACGGCCCGCTTCCGATAAGCAAGTTCGAGACGGCGGACGGCAGGGACGACCTATCTCGCAATCCGATCGAGCTGCTCGCCATACGCGCCCGCAGCTCGTGCCCCATTCCCCGCTCGCAGGGCGAGGCGCAAATCGCCAGCGTAATGCCCACGGAGACCGTGAAGTTCGCAATCGAGTATCCGGCCGCCGGGGACGTGGCGTTCGAGGACGTCGACGTTGAGATGAAGTATACGGACGTCAAGAATGTATATGAAGGTATCGAAGGAACCGGTGTATGGGTTACAGATGATCAATTAGGCCCAAAGAAGATTCACTGCCCACCCGATGTGCAGTCCCAATTCCCCGACGTTTGCGGGAAGAGGGCCTTGCTCCTCATCTCGGCTGTAGGCTCTCTGGATATACATTCCGACGATTACGCGTGGGGGCTATGGGAGGGCACCAGCAAAACAGGTAGAGTGAAATTCATGGATATTATAAAAGCCATAACGCAATCCGTTGCATATGCCGCGTATGAGTTGAAGAACTGTGAGGCAAGCGACCAAAACTGCAGGCACAACAAGCTCACAAAGTATCTCGACGGAGATATTTCGGACATCAAGAATATATTCCTCGTGTGGAGATCGGGAGCAAAGTGGGAGAGTACCGAACTAAAATGGAACTATCTGAACTTTGACATCAGAAGCATCGATTTCGAAACGGATTTCTGGGAAGCGCGGTATGTGGACGAGGACGACAAGATAAACAACAGCATCACCAAAGGTGCGGATTCCTGGAAGGAAGCAAAAAAGCAACATGCAATGGATGCCCGAGAATACCTGAAGTTACACGGCGGCAACACACAGGGCGGCATATTCCGGCGCAAGGAGGTCACGCCGTACTCGCATCCGTGAGGAGGACAGGAGGATGGGCACCAGGACGACCAAGATCATCATCGCGCTGGCGACGGCGCTCGCGACGCTGGCCGCCGCAGGCGACCTGTCCGCCGCGGAGCAGAGGGCCGTCAGGGTCTTGAGGCAGCCCGCAGGGGTTTCGAATACAGTTCAGCTCGACCCGGAGTGCCTGCAGTGCATACCCGAGGGCTGCCGGATAGACTGTTCGGGGCTGCCTACGGTGAGGGCCAAGCCGCAGGTCATGGAGCTTCAGATCAACGCCCCGGACCTGGGACACGGTCATGCTGAAAAGATCAAGGGCCAGTTGCGCGACGAGGCAAACCACATCATAAACGGGACGCTCGTCGTATGGAAGGACGGACATCTGCTCGGCTCCACTACGACCTCGGCGGGATACTTCAGGATCTTCGATGTGCCCGCGGGCCAGCTCACGCTGGCCTTCCTGTCCAGCGGGGGGCTCTGCACGGCCTCCAAGCTCGTGAACGTCCCGGAGACGGGCTCCATCACGGCCAACATCACCGTCGTCTGTCAATAATTCACAGCGCCAGCATACGGTCCAGGAAAAGCTTGACCTCCTGAAGGTCGCGGCCTAACCCGCTGATTACACTGATATTATATCAATACCGACTATTCTGTAGTGCTGCTCCCATATCGTCAGTTCGTATTTCCGGCAATCTTACAGCAACTGGTAATCACAGATATTCGTCCAGCTCCCCCAGCGAAATGGCATCCACCCCGTCGCCCATGGGGAAGCGCTGTTTCGTGCGGGAAACGATGGCCATGCGGTCGACGCTCTTATCCCCCAGGAGCGAAGCCACCTTTTTCAACCTCTCGGCATCCCGCCGCTCGGGGGCCTCGCTCAACTTCGCTTCGATCAGCTTGAACCGCCCTCCTCGGTTTATGAGGAAATCAATTTCAAGGCCGCGGCTGTCTCGCCAGAGCCATACGTCCCACCTGCCGTGTTTAAAGACGGAGCGCTTGCGGATCTCCGAGAAGACGAAGGTCTCCCAGACGGCGCCCGCCATGGGGCTGCGCGCCAGATCGTCCACGCTGTCTATGCCGACGAGATAACACATGAGCCCAGCATCTGCGAGATAGAGCTTGGGCGACTTGATGAGCGATTTGGTCTTGTTGCTGAACCATGGCTCCAGCAGGACGACCTGGTTGGAGGCGCTGAGCACGGAGAGCCATTCGTTGGCGGTGGTGGGGCTCACGCCCACGTCGCGGGCGAGCTCCGACTTGTTGAGCACCTGCCCGCTGCGCAGGGCGCAGGCCCTCAAAAACCTCTCGAAATCCCTCAGCTGCGCTATATTGAGGATCGTGCGCACGTCCCTCTCGAGATACGTGGCGACGTACGACTGGCAGAAGGTGTTTCGGTCCAGCTCGGGCCGGGCGTTGAGCTCGGGCATGCCTCCCCTCACCATCATCTCGGCCTCGGTGAGCCGCCTCGCGGAGAGGATCTCCCTGGCGGCCAGCGTCTCGAGCTCGAAGACGGCTGAGCGGCCGGCGAGGCTGTCCGAGACGCTCTTCATGAGCGTGAACTTCTGCGAGCCGGTCAGGATAAAACGCCCGTAGTCATCGCGATTCTTATCGATCTCGCCCTTGAGGTGGCGGAACAGGCCCGGCGCGTACTGGACCTCATCGATTATGACCGGAGGGGGATACCTCTTGAGGAACTCCCCGGGCTCCCTCTCCGCGAGTTCGGCGTTGGTGGGAAGATCCAAGGTGACGAACGTACGGTCCGGGTAGAGCCTCTGCAGGAGGCTCGTCTTGCCTACCTGCCTGGCCCCTGTGAGTATCAGGGCGGGAAACTGCTCTACGGAGCGGCTCAAGATTTCAGATATTTCTCTTTTAATCCACATGGTTGTAAATTTTAAGGTACAACCTTAAAAATTACAAGGTTAAACTGGAAAATCTTCACAGCGCCAGCATCCTATCCAGGGCGGTTTTCGCGCCCTCCGAGACCCCTGCGGGGACCGCTATCTCGTTCACCTCCCCCAGCCCGTCGAGCACCCACAGCAGGTCCGCCATGGAGGTCTTGAACATGTTGGGGCACAGCGAGCGCGCCAGCGGGACGATGCGTTTGTCCGGGTTCTCCTTGGCCAGCCTCGCGACGAAGTTGATCTCGGTGCCGATGACGACGGTAGAGCCCTTCGGCGCATCCTCCGCATACTTTTTCAGGAACGACGTCGAGCCGTTCGCATCCGAGGCGGCCACCACCTCCGGATCGCTCTCGGGGTGGACGGCCACCATGCAGCCGGGGTTCTCCCTTCGCGCCCTTTCCACCTGCGCCTCGGTGAAGAAGGTGTGCACGTGGCAGTGGCCCTTCCAGACGACCGCTTTCGCCTCCTTCGCGACGCCGGGGTTGGGTGCGTATGGGTCCCACTCGGCGATCTGTTCCGGCCTCATGCCGGAAGCGAGCGCGGTGTTTATGCCGAGGTTCCGATCCGGCATGAACAGGACGCGCCTGCCCTGCGCCTTCGCCCAGTCGAACGCGCGGCCGGCCGAGGATGATGTGCAGACCGTGCCCCCGCGCTCGCCGCAGAAGGCCTTTATCGCCGCGCTCGAGTTCATGTAGACGACGGGCAGATATTCACCGGCCACTCCGACCTTCTCCAGCGCGTCCGAGGCGGCCCTGGCCTGGTGGACCTCGGCCATGTCCGCCAGC
>Ga0180430_10000677_pt1 | contig 36333 bp, 27 predicted proteins | sample SS_ome_9_FD_132999 | JGI IMG/M metagenome (GOLD analysis project Ga0180430, IMG submission 132999) | Hypersaline lake sediment archaeal communities from the Salton Sea, California, USA - SS_1_S_2 metaG | ecosystem: Environmental > Aquatic > Non-marine Saline and Alkaline > Hypersaline >...
CCGCATCGAGGCGCGGCGCTCCACGGGCGGAAGAGTGGAGCTTTTTCTGCTCCATCCCGCGCCTGACGGCCCGTCGAGCGACCTCTCGTGGACGGTGATGGCCAAACCCTCGGGACGGCTCAAGGAGGGCGAAGAGCTCATTCTGGTCAAGGGCGGCCGCGCCCGGCTCAGTCTTTTCAAGGGCGGAGGCCAGTGGGAGGCGGACTTTGTCGATGTCGAGGGCAGGCTGGGCCTCTTCGAGCGGGGCCGCATGCCGCTTCCCCACTACATCAAACGCTCCTGGGAGTCCGATGAACGGGACGGCATCGACCGGACGCGGTACCAGACGGTCTACGCGTCGCGCGACGGGGCGGTGGCTGCACCCACGGCGGGGCTCCACTTTACCCCCGGTCTGCTCGAGACTCTCGGCGCGGCGGGCGTGGCAACGGCCTTCGTCACCCTCGCCGTGGGGGTGGGCACCTTTGCGCCGGTGCGCGACGAGGATTTCCAATCTCACGTCATGCATCACGAGGATTATGAAATATCCGACGCCACGGCCGCGGCCATCAACGGCACGCGCCGGGCGGGGGGCAGGATCGTGGCGGTGGGAACGACCTCGGCCCGCGTGCTCGAGACCGTCGCGCGCGACGACGGACGTGTCGAACCGGGCGCCGGCCGGACGGGGATCTACATCTATCCGCCCTACGCGTTCAAGGCTGTGGACGCGCTGATCACCAATTTTCATCTGCCCCGGTCGACGCTGCTCCTCCTCGTGTCGGCACTCGCCGGTCGCGAAAGGATCCTCGGAGCCTACGCCGAGGCGGTGCGTCGAGGCTACCGTTTTTACTCCTACGGCGACGCCATGCTGATCGTGTAGAATCGGCATGAAGACAGGCCGACACCTCGAATCGGCGATCACGCTAAATCGTCGCCGACGGCGGCTTCGGAGAGAGGCGATGTCCAAAAAGAAGACCGAATCTAAGCGCAGCGAGTACGACGCGCTCAAGGCCGAAATTTTCGAACACGATCGCCGCTACTACGTCCTCGACGATCCCCTTCTGTCCGACGCGGCCTACGACGCGCTCATGGGCCGCCTTCTCGAGATCGAAGCCGCCCATCCCGACTGGGTCGATGCCACATCGCCGTCGCAACGGGTGGGCGCCGCGCCGCTCGAGGGGCTCGAGTCATACACGCACCGGACTCCCATGTTGAGCCTGCAGAACACCTACGAGGCGGGCGCTGTCGACGAATGGCACGGGCAGCTTCTCAACTTTCTCGAGACGGAAGATCTCGAATCGGACTTTACCTGTGAACCGAAGCTCGATGGCCTCGCCGTGGAGATCGTCTACGAAAACGGCGTTCTCGTGCGCGGCGCCACGCGCGGCGACGGGCGGATCGGCGAGGATGTGACCGAAAACATTCGCACCATCCGGTCGGTGCCGCTCGAGCTCAAGATCAACGGCCGCCGCCGTCCCGAACTTCTCGAGGTGCGCGGCGAGGTGGTCATCGCCCGCGATGCCTTCCGGAGGCTCAATCGCCAGCGGGCCGAAGAGGGCGAGGAGCCCTTTGCCAATCCGCGCAACCTCGCCGCCGGTTCGCTCAAACAGCTCGATCCCATGGTGACGGCCGCCCGCCCCCTCGATGTCTATTTCTACGGTCTCGGCGCTACCGAGGGGATCGTCTTTGAGACGCAACGGCAGTTCATCGACGAACTTCCCGAAATGGGGCTCAAGACTCTCGCCCGCCACGCTCTCACGGGAACGCTCGCCGACGCGCTGCGCCACTACGACCGGATCCTCGAAGAGCGCGAGCAGATTCCCTTCGAGGTCGACGGGGCGGTGATCCGCGTCGATCGGCTCGACGTCTGCAGGAGACTCGGCGTCCGGTCGCGGTCGCCGCGGTGGGCGATCGCCTTCAAGTTCCCCGCGCGGCAGGAGACGACGCGCCTTCTCGAAATTGCGATTCAGGTGGGCCGCACCGGTACCTTGACACCGGTGGCGCGTCTCGAGCCGGTCCGGGTGGGGGGGGTGCAGATCGCGCGCGCCACCCTCCATAATCAGGAGGAGATCGAGCGTCTCGATGCCCGCGTGGGAGATGAAATTCTCGTGGAACGCGCCGGCGATGTGATCCCCCACGTGGTCAAGGTCATCAAGGAGCTGCGGCCCGAGGGGACGAAACCCTTTGTCATGCCCACCCACTGCCCCGCCTGCGGCACGGCGGTGGTCGACGACCCCGAGGAAGTGGCGGTTCGCTGCCCCGAAAGAGCCTGTCCGGCTGTTCTCAAGGCGCGGATCGGCCACTATGTGCAGCGCACGGCGGCCGACGTGGAAGGCATGGGCGGCAAGCTGATCGAGCAGCTCGTGGAACGGAAGCTGGTGAGGCGTCTCGCCGATCTCTTTACCCTCGACGTGCAGACGCTCGCCGCACTCGACCGGATGGGCGAAAAGTCGGCCCGAAATCTCGTGACCGCTCTCGAGAAGTCGAAAACCCTCCCCTTGAACCGTTTCATTTTTGCCCTCGGAATTCGCCATGTGGGCGTGACGGCGGCGGAAACCCTGGCCCGTCATTTTCATGACCTCCACACCCTTCGGGCCGCCTCCGCCGAGGATCTGGAAGGGATCAAGGAGATCGGCGCCAAGATGGCGGCGAGCCTGACCGCCTTTTTTACCGACAGGGAAGCGATGGCCGATCTCGACGCGATCCTCGACGCCGGCGTGGCGCCGAAACCTCTCGAACCCGTGGCCGAGGGCGCCTTGACGGGAAAGAGCTTCCTTTTCACGGGAGCACTGTCGAAGCCGCGCAAGGAATTCGAAGCCCAGGTCAAGGAGGCGGGCGGCCGGATCCTGTCCGGGGTGAGCCGATCACTCGATTATCTCGTCATGGGTGAGAAGCCCGGATCCAAGGTCAAGAAAGCGCACGCTCTGGATATTCCCGTTCTCAGCGAGGAGGAATTCCTCGCGCTGCTTCAGGATTGACTCGACCGATGCCACAGAAAGCCAAGTACTACGATCTCCGAGCGGACTTCTGGAAAAAACATTTTGCCAACGCTCAACCGCTCAACGAATACCTCGAACACTCCGATCCGGTGCACGCCTCCAAGTGGGCGCGCATGGGTGAATCGATCCGCTCTCTCGACGATCGGCAAAAGGCGCGGGTCGGCGGCCATGGCCGTACGCTCAACGTGCTCGTTTACAGCGGTGTCTGGTGCGGCGACTGCGTCCGGCAGGGTCCCATGATCGAGGCGGTTGCGTCCTCCTCTGGCGCACCGACCGCGGTCCGGTTCATCGATCGGGACGCGTCGCCCGCGCTCCAGGACGAACTGCGCGTGCTGGGCGCCCTGCGTGTGCCGATCGTTGTGTTTCTCTCCGAGGATTTTCACGAGGTCATGCGTTTCGGAGACCGCACTCTCACCGCCTATCGCCGCAAGGCCGAGCGGGAGACGGGCGCCGCCTGCGAGACGGGCCTCCTCCCTCCCGGCCCCGATGCGCTCGCCGCCGAGCTTTCCGAATGGGTCGATATTTTCGAGCGCGTCTTTCTCATGCTGCGCCTCGCGCCCCCTCTGCGCGCCCGGCACAACGACTAGCGCCTGATGTCATCCCGGTAGTGAAGCCCGTCGGAGCGCGTTCTTTATTGACGCTGCTCGTTGTTCCACGTCCTTGTGGGAGAGAATCGCCGAACAGACCGCCGCACGCCCGCAGCCCGACGCGGCCAGGCGCTCGGCGCCCTCTTTGTCGATGCCGCCGATGGCAAATGCGGGGATCGGAACGGAGGCGCCCATGCGGGCCGCCCCGTCGGGTCCGATGATCGTCTTCCCCTTTTTTGTGACCGTGGCGAAGACGGTGCCCACGCCGATGTAGTCGGCGCCGGCGTCGACGGCGCCCCGGGCGTCGTCGGGAGTCGAGGTGGAGAGGCCGAGCAGCATGCCGGGCGCGATGATCCGGCGTGCCGCGCGCGGTTCCATGTCGTCGGGACCGAGGTGCACGCCGTGGGCGCCCGCCTCCACGGCCGCGGCCGGATCGTCATTGACCAGAACGAGCACATCCGAGCCGGCGAGGGCCTCCAGGGCGCGGCGCGTCAGGGCGACACGCTCGTGGTGGCCACATTTCTCACGGATCTGGACAAGGTCGACTCCGCCGCGCGCCGCGCCGGCCAGGGCTTCCTCGAGGGGGAGGGCCGAGAGGGCGTCGGTGTAGATGAGGTAGAGGCGGGCGCGTCTCAGAAGATCGTCGACATTCATGAGAACCTTTCCTTGAAAACGCTCAGAGTGTATAACGAAGCGCGATCACGTCAAGACCGCCCATGGCTGCAGGAGAACAGGATTTGGGAATCGTTTTCACCGGCACGACTCTCTACGCGTGGCTGATGCTCGTCGGTCTCGCCGTGGCGCAGGCTCTGGTGGGGATCGTCTTCTTTAGGCACTGGACCGCCCTGGTCTGGTTTCTTGCCGAGTCGCTTCTGCTCTTCGCCACCGCCGTGGCGATGATGATCCTTTCCGATGGAACAGGAACGCTCGCCGGCTGGGCGGGCGCCGCCCTGTTCGCCGTTCTGTTCTTTTTCTCTTTCAGATCGTGGCGCACGCCCGGGGCCTGATCGGCGGAAAGTTCGGACGGGGATTATTTTCTCATGGGAAAGCGCGAAATCACCTTGGCCCGCTCGCTCACCACGAGACGATCTCCCTTCTTCACCGCGTCGAAGGCCACCGCCGGGGGCACCTTGCCGCCAGGCGGCAGGGGGAAGATGGCGAGGCGCGAGTTGACACGCGCGTAGTTGGCGTCGACGAGCGCCAGACCGATCTGCTTGCCCTTGACGAGCACGCAGCTCGTCACATGGCCGATAAACCGTCCCGAACGCTCCACGACCACGTCGCCCGGCTTGACGATGCGCGGCATCTTGGTGGTGACCCGGAAACGGACGATCTTTTTCTTTCTCGGTTTGAGCCACCGCTCAAGCAGCGCCTTGCGGCCGATGAAGAAGGGCTTGTGGAACTTGACGAAGTATCCATAACCCGCCTCGATCGGATCGATGTCGTAGTCGCCCGCCAGCTCGTGGCCGTAGAGGGGCAGGCCCGCCTCGCATCGCGTCGAGTCGCGCGATCCGAGACCGGCGGGCACGACGCCGAGCGGCCCGCCCGCTTCGAGGATCGCCTCCCAGAGCGCCACGGCGCGGTCGGGGTGGACAAAGAGCTCGTAGGCCTGGTCCTCGCCGGTGTAGCCGGTGCGCGAGGCGATCACGTCGATGCCGGCCAGCGTGACATCCATGAGGTGAGACTTTGGCAGCAGGCTGAACCGTTCCTTTTCGCTGCCCTCGTCGATGAGTTTCAGAAGGACCTCGGTGGAAAGCGGCCCCTGGAAGGCGAGGTCGACGCGCATGTCGTCGCCGCTCGACGGATCCCTGAGGTCGCGGATGACGACCGTTCCCTCGCTGCGCGCGCCCGGATTCTCGCGGCTCACCACAAATTCACCCGAGTTGACCGCGTTGAGCCAGGCAAAGTTCTTGTCGAAATTGACGGCGTTGCAAACGATCATGAAATGGTCGCGCCCGCGGCGGTAGACCATGATATCGTCGAGCACCTTGCCGTCGGGATCGAGGAGGTACGAATACTGGGCCTGGCCGATCGCCATGCGCGCCACGTAGTTGGTGGTGCAGAAATCGAGAAAACGCGTGGCAAAGGGTCCCGAGAAATCCATCACCCCCATGTGGGCCACGTCAAAGAGCCCCGCCGTGGTGCGCACCGCCTGGTGTTCGTCGCTGACGCGCGTGTACCAGACGGGCATCTCGTATCCGGCGAAGGGGACGATCAGGTCCTTTTGTGTGAGCTTTTTGTGGATCTCATAGAGCGGAGTCCGCTTGAGCGGTCCCTCCTCGGGCTGCCAGTGATAGGCGCCGCGGCTCTCTGGTGCCGGGAGTTCCTTGCATCCCATGAACCAGGGTTTGGAGAGATCGAATCCCTCGGGCAGTGTCTCGACGAGAGGGATGGCGCCCGGTCCGTCGTCCTCGCCGAAGGGACACCCCCCTTGCGAGGCCGTCTTCTTGATCGCCGTGTAGCCCACCGGCTTGACCTGTCCATTGCTCTCGGCGAGGATGTGACGCCAGAATCCCGGGGCCTGCACGGGGTGCATGACGATCTCGTACCCGCCCACGCCGAAAAGATTCGCGTCGCGCGCCACGGTCAGGGTCGTCCCGCCGCAGTCGACGTCGATGTAAGTTCCCTCGGCGAGCCCGACGGTCTCGGGAAGAGCCTCGTTGGCCACCGCCTCGGCCTTCGGGCCGGCCAGGGCGAGGCGCACCCGCTGGTTGTGCGCGTCGCCCGCGCGGCGCAGTTCGGCCACCACCACCGGCCCCTCGGCCTTCTTGAAGGGATCGTCCTTGTCGAGAAGGGTGTACCCGTCGGACAGCCCCCTGAGCCACGAAAGGGCGGTGAAGCCGTCGAGCGTGTCGAGAGCGAGGAGATAATGGTCGAAGCCGTTCTCGTCCCGCTCGAGACGGTAGAGGAGCAGGCTGGTGATCATCATTCCGCCGGCGTCGAACATGAAGGTGCGCTTCACGCTTCCCGGCTCCATTGTGGAGGCGTCACAGGTCAGCGCCGTTTGCAGGAATTGAGAGGCCCGTTCGCCCGAAATCTTCACGAGGGGGGTCTGGCTGAGATCGGCCAGTCCGCACCCCGTCTTCAAAGCCTGCTCTTCGTCCGCCGCATCGCCGAAGGATTCGGCCACCGACACTCCCCCCTCGACGCCCGCCCGGGCTCCGGCCTTCTCGAGTTCGCTCATGACGGCCGAGGCGGGCTCGTCGCCGCGCGCCGAGAAATGGGGATAGAGAGCGTTCTTGTCGGGATAGGCGGGGCTCGTTGTCTCGAGCAGATCGCGCACCTCGCTCTTGACCTCTTCCATGACGCGGAAGTCGATCTTGCCGCGGCCCATCTCGTTGCCCGCGCCGATGTAGTGGAAGGGCTCGACGTTGGTGAGCACCTTGTGAATCAGGTCGGCGAGGCGATCGAGCTGCGGTTCGCCGAAACCCCGCTGGGTGGTCCACGTGGTTCCGATCCGGATCCCCGAGGGGTGGGCGGCGTTGGTGTCGCCGGCGATGGTGTTCTTGTTGAGGGTGATGTCGCAGAGGTCGAGAATTCTGGAGGCGACCTCGCCGCGGAGCGGGTAATTCCGCTTTCCCTTGAGCGAATTCAAATCGATGAGGAAGAGATGGGAGTCTGTCCCGCCGTAGGCGAGCTTGAGCCCCCGATCTTCGATCGCCTTGGAAAGATAGGCGGCGTTGCGCTTGATCGTTCGCTGCAGGTCCTGGAATTCGTCGGAGAGAGCGATCTCGAAGGCCACGGCCTTGGCCAGGATCGAGTTGATGTGGGGCCCGCCCTGCTCGCCGGGGAAGACACCCATGTCGATCGCCTTTGCCCTGTCCGGGTTCGTGGTGATCAAGATCGCCCCGCGCGGGCCGCAGAGGGTCTTGTGCGTCGTGGTCATCGTCACGTCGGCAATCCCGATCGGACTGGGAAACTCGCCGGCGATGATCAGACCCGCCGGGTGTGAGACGTCGGCGAGCAGTATGCATTGCTCGCCGGCCGCGTCGGCCGCGGCGCGCAGGGCGTGCCAGTCGATGCTCCAGGGATAAGCCGAGAAGCCGCCGATGATCATGCGCGGCTTGTGCTCCTTGGCCAGGTCGACGATCTGATCGTAGTCGAGGCGGCCCGTGGCCGGATTGACCGTGTAGGGAACGATGTTGAACGAGATGCCCGAGCGGTTGACGGGACTTCCGTGGGTCAGGTGGCCCCCGGCCGACAGGTTGAGGCCCATCACCGTCTCGCCCGGCTTGACGAAGGCGTTGTAGACGGCGTTGTTGGCCGCCGCGCCCGAGAGGGGCTGAACGTTCACGAAGAGCTCTGACGGCGCGACCTTGTGTCCGTCAAAACGATCGGTGGCGAAGAGCCTCGCCGCGCGCTGCTTGCACAGGGACTCGACAAAATTGATGTAGTCGCATCCCTTGTAGTAGCGCTGATCGTAATAGCGCCGGAAAAAGGAGAGGTGATGGTCGTAGGCGTCGATCGGCTGTTCGACCGATTGGACCATGCGCGTCGACGGGTATCCCTCGGCGTAGAGGTTGGAATAGGAAGAGCTCAGGGTTTCGCGCACGGCGCGGGGGCAGACGCTTTCCGACGCGATGAGAATGATCTTGCGGATCTGGCGCTCTTCTTCGAGCTCGATGAGGCGTGTCACCTCGGAGTCGGCCTGATTGAGACTATTCTCGAAAAGGAAGGTTTCTGAGCCGGCGCTGTTCTCGGAAAGGGCGCCCTTCTGGGGACGTTGGGTCATTGTGTTCGCTCCGATCTGGTGAATCGAGATCAATCTAGGGATTCTAATGCTCGATCGTGAACGGGTTCAAGCAGATTCTATTCCATTCCGCGCCGGCCGCAGTTTGCGCCTCACGGGGGTGTCAGAATGACACGCTCCTCGTCCGGTCTCTGAGCGTGTTCTGCCAAAAAGGCATACGCCTGCGTTCGGCCGGAGGGGGAAATGTTTTAATTTGTTAATTTTTAGGAGATTAAGTCAATCATCACGTCGAGATCCGATTGGCATCTCTTTTGTTATTTGCACCGTTCGATGCCGTTTTTCAGAGCGGGCTCCGATTTTTTTAGAGAGCCCGTCGATTCGGCACCTTTTGGCTGTTGTTAACTTTAACCAAGGCAGAGGGTTATGGACATTGAGATTCGCATGAGGCTCTACCGGTCGATGCTGTCCATCCTTCTGGCCGAGGACGATGACGCGTTGCGCGAAAGCCTGGCGTCCTACTTCATTGCCGAGGGATTCAAGGTTTTTCCCGCTCGATCGGGACTGGAGGCCGTGGAAATCGCTTTGAAGAAACAGATTTCCTTCTCCGTGATGGACATCAACATGCCCGGCCTCTCGGGTATCGACGCATTCCGATCCATCCTCGACGAGAAAGGTGATCTTCCCTGTATCTTCATGTCGGGCGATGCGTCGAGAGACACCATGCTCAGGGCGCTCGAGGCCGGAGGATTTTCTTTTTTGAGCAAGCCGATTCAGATCGACCTCATGAAGCGGTCCGTCGATCAGCTCCTCTCCAAATACTTTTATAGAAAATGAGATTCTCCGCGGCGGATCTTGGAAAGACTTTTTATCAACGAACGCGAGCTCAGTAAAAACACGAATAGCACTTTTTCTCGATAGTTTCACACAAGCAGGAGGAAGCAATGACTCAGAATATCAAACCCCTCAATGATTACGTCCTCGTCCGCAGGGTCGAGGCTGCGACCAAGACCAAGGGCGGAATCGTACTCCCCGATACGGCCAAGGAAAAGCCCAAGGAAGCGGTCGTTCTCGCTCTCGGCGACGGCGCACTTCTCAAGGACGGCAGCCGCCAGACCTTCCAGGTCAAGCCCGAGGATCGGGTTCTGTTTTCGTCGTACGCCGGTACGGAGATCCAGCTCGAGGGAGAGGATCTTCTCCTGCTCAGGGAAGAGGAAATCCTCGCCATCATCAAGTAGACACTTAACCTCGTTATGAGATATCCAAGGAGTTATCAATGACAGCCAAGAAGATTGCATTCGATCAGGACGCGCGCGAGAGGATCCGCCACGGCGTCAACAAGCTCGCCAGGACGGTCAAGGTCACCCTCGGCCCGCGGGGCCGCAACGTGATCCTTCAGAAGTCTTTCGGATCGCCCACCATCACCAAGGACGGTGTGACCGTGGCCAAGGAGATCGAGCTCGAAGACGCCTATGAGAACATGGGCGCCCAGATGGTCAAGGAGGTCGCATCCAAAACCTCCGACGTGGCCGGCGACGGAACGACCACCGCCACCGTGCTCGCCGAGGCGATCTACGTGGAAGGGCTCAAGAACGTCACGGCCGGTGCGAACCCGCTCGGCCTCAAAAACGGCGTCGAGAAGGCAACGGTGGCGATCATCAACGAGCTGCAATCTCTCGCCATCCCGGTCAAGGGCAAGAAGGAGATCTCCCAGGTCGGCGCCGTGGCGTCCAACAATGACAAGGCGATCGGCGAGATCATCTCCGACGCGATGGACCGCGTGGGCAAAGATGGCGTGATCACCGTGGAAGAGGGCAAATCGCTCGACACGACCGTCGAATGGGTCGAGGGGATGCAGTTCGACAAGGGCTATCTCTCTCCCCACCTCGTGACCAACGTGGAAAAAATGGAAGCCGTCCTCGACGATCCCTACATCCTCATCTTCGAGAAGAAGCTCTCGTCGATCAAGGATCTCGTCCCCCTCCTCGAGAAGGTGGCCCAGTCGAGCAAGCCGCTCGTCATCGTGGCCGAGGACATGGACGGCGAAGCGCTCGCCACGCTCGTGGTCAACAAGCTGCGCGGCATCTTCAGCGCCGTCGCGGTCAAGGCTCCCGGCTTCGGCGACCGCCGCAAGGCGATGATGGAAGACCTTGGCGTTCTCACCGGCGGCCAGCCCGTCTTCGAGGACCTGGGCATCAGTCTCGAGAATCTCGGCCTCGAGGATCTCGGACGAGCCAAGAAGGTCATCGTCTCCAAGGACACGACCACCATCATCGAGGGTTCGGGCAAGAGCGCCGACATCCAGGCCCGCATCGGCCAGATCAAAACCGAAATCGAGAAGTCGAGCAGCGATTATGACCGCGAAAAGCTCCAGGAGCGCCTCGCCAAGCTCGCCGGCGGCGTGGCCCAGATCAACGTGGGCGCCGCCACCGAGACCGAGATGAAAGAGAAGAAGGCCCGCGTCGAGGACGCTCTTCACGCAACCCGCGCCGCGGTGGAAGAAGGAATTCTCCCCGGCGGCGGCGTGGCGCTGCTCCGGGCCCTCTCGGCTCTCGACAACATCCGCACCAGGGGCGACGAGAAGATCGGCGTCGACATCGTGCGCCGCGCTCTCAAGGTTCCGATCAAGACGATCGCCAAGAACGCCGGTTTCGACGGCTCGATCGTGCTCCAGAAGGTGATGGCCGCCAAGAACAAGAACGAGGGTTTCAACGCCGCCAAGGGCGACTACGAAGACCTCGTCAAGACGGGCATCATCGATCCGGCCAAGGTGGTGCGCAGCGCGCTCCAGAACGCGTCGTCGATCGCAACCCTCCTTCTCAACACCGACGCCCTCGTGACCGACGTCAAGGAAGACACGCCCGCCATGCCCGCCGGCGGCGGAATGCCCGGCGGAATGGGCGGAATGGGCGGCATGGGCGGCATGGGCGGCATGGGAGGCATGGGCGGTATGGGCGGCATGGGAATGTAATCCAGCGCCAACGTGCTCACTGTCCGGCTCTTGTTCCGGCTAAGGTTGAATAAATAAAAAATCCCGGTCTTCGATGACCGGGATTTTTTTTAAGGAAGTTACTTCCTTTTTGACGAGTCATATTATTAACAGCAAACGACCAGAGAAATTCTCTTCATGACAGGACGCGATATCCTGTTGCCACCAATCGGCCGGTTGTCCTCGCGGGCAAGCGGCCGATGATCATTTGAGGCTCTCGAGAATCCTCCCATAGCTCTTGAAGCGCATTTCGGAAATCTCGCCCGCCTCCACCTTCTGTCTCACCGCACATCCCGGTTCGTGATCGTGGGTGCACGTGGGAAAGCGGCATCCGTGAAGCACGTCGGCGATTTCGGGAAAATAGTGGCCCAGGTGCTGGGCGTCGATCGTGGAGATTCCGAATTCACGGATCCCCGGTGTGTCGATGACGAATCCGCCGTTTTGGAGCTGCATGAGACGCACCGCCGTGGTGGTGTGCGTTCCCTTGTGGGTCTTGCGGCCGACATCGCCGGTGGCGAGCGAGAGCCGGGGATCGATGGCGTTGAGAAGAGTCGATTTTCCCACACCCGAATGGCCCACGATCAGGGTGATCCCCTCGGAGAGGATCTCATTGAGCTCTGCCACGCCCTGCCCGTCGTGGGCGCAGGTCTGCGCGAATCGATAGCCGCACCCCTCGTAGACCGACCGGCACCTGTCGAGCAGCGTGCGATCCTTGTCGTTCTTGACGAGATCGATCTTGTTGACGCACACCACACCGCTCATCTCCTCGATCCCGGCAGCGACCAGAAATCGGTCGATCAGCCCCGGCTTCAGCACCGGATTGCGTACCGATGCAACGACCAGCATGCGGTCCACGTTGGCGGCGATGATCTGGAAGGTTTTTTCGCGATGCACCGACGGTCGCCTCAGGCAGTTGCGCCGTTCGAAGACGTCGACGACGGAGAGGGTCGTTCCGTCCGATTCGAGACGCACCCGGTCGCCCACGGCGACCGGTTTTGTTTCGCCCGCCAGGTGCTCGAAGATCCGGCCGCTCAGCACGCAGCGCCTTTCGGTCCGCTCGCCGTCAAGGGTCGCGTAACACGCTTTCGAATGGAGGCGCGTCACCGTGGCGGTCAGAGTCTCGTTGGGACGCTCCGTCATACATTCCTTTCCGGCCCTTCTCACGGGACGGTGTCGAGTTTGAGCCTTTGCTCGAGCAGCGAATACCGTTCGCTGATCGTGTCGTTTCCCACCGCAATGCGCAAGGCCTTTTGCGTCCCCACGAGTACGAGCAGCTTCCGCGCCCGCGTGATGCCCGTGTAGAGGAGGTTTCGTTTCAGCAGCAGAAAATGCTGGGTGAGCAGGGGGAGCACCACTGCGGGGAACTCGCACCCCTGGCTCTTGTGAATCGAAACGCAGTAGCTGTGGACCAGTTCGTCGAGGTGTTCGCTGTCGAAGTCGATGAGCCGCTCGTCGACGCGCACCGCGATCCGGCCCGCTTCGGCGTCGATCGACTCGATCGAACCCATGTCGCCGTTGAAGACGCCCAGATCGTAGTTGTTGCGCGTTTGCATGACCTTGTCGCCGCCGCGGTAGACGGCGCCTTGCCGCACGATGCCTCCCTCCCCCGGATTGAGCGCCTGGCGCAGGGCGACGTTGAGCCTCTCCGTTCCGGCCGGCCCCTTGTGCATCGGCGTGAGAACCTGAATGTCGCGCACCGGATCTAAGCCGAAGCGCGCCGGGATCCGCTCGGTGACGAGGCGCACCACCATCGCCGCTGCCGCCTCGGCGTCGGGCTGTTCGATGAAGAAGATCTCGCCCGGCGCCCCGGCCCGACTGAACCGGGGAATCTCGCCCCGGTTGACGGCATGGGCGGCGGTGATGATCCCTCCCTCGGCCTTCTGGCGGAAGAGCCGTGTCAGTGCCTTGACCCGGAATCGGCCCGACGTGATGAGGTCGCGGAGAAAATTTCCGGGGCCCACCGAGGGAAGCTGGTCGGCGTCGCCAACAAAGAGGACTCGTGCGCTGTCGGGAATCGCCTCGAGGAGCCGCGCGGCCAGAGGCACATCGATCATGGAGCACTCGTCGAGTATCACGTAGTCGCAGGGGAGGGGATTGGACCGGTTGTGGTCGAAGGAGTAGGTGCGCGGATTGAACTTGAGCAGCCTGTGGATCGTCGATGCCTCGGAACCGGTCGATTCGGCGATCCGCTTCGCCGCCCGGCCCGTGGGTGCGCCGAGCGCACACCGGAACTGCCGGCCCCTGAGGATCTGCGTGATCAGGCGGATGATGGTCGTCTTCCCCACGCCGGGCCCGCCGGTGATGATGAGCACCGGCTCCCTGAGTGCGGCGAGAATCGCCGCGCGCTGGGCGTCGTCGAGATCGATGTTGTTCGCCTTTTCGGCCCACTGGAGAGCCTTTTGGTCTTGGAAGGCGCCTTCTTTTTTGGCGCTCTGCTCGAGAGTCCGCAGGCGCTCGGCAATCGTCGCCTCGGCGTCGGCCAGATGGCGCACGTACACCATGCGACGGTCCTGTCCCTCGTCGAGGAAGGCTGCCACGTAGCGTTCTTTCACGGCGAGGGAACGGTTGTCGATCTTCGCGGCGATCTGTTCGTCGACCATCTCGGGCGCGCAGCCCGTCGCCTCGGCGGCGCGCGTCACGAGCTCGGGCCATGGGACGCAGAGGTGGCCTTCGCCCGCGGCCTGATCGAGGAGGTGGGCGATCACCGCGCCGATCCGGAAGGGCGAGTCCTTTTCCACGCCGAGGTTGGCCGCGATGCGGTCGGCGGTTTTGAAACCGATGCCGATGACCTCTTCGCAGAGGCGGTAGGGATTTTCCCGGATCAGTCCCACCGTCTCCTTGCCGTAGTGCTTGTAGATCCTGGCGGCCAGCGCCTGGCCGACGCCGTAGCTCCTGAGGAAGACGATGATCTCCTGAATGTCCTGATGGGCGCCCCAGGCGGCCGAAATATCGCGGATGCGCCCGGCGCCGATGCCGTCCACCTCGCCCAGACGCTGAGGCTCCTCCTCGATGATCCGCAGCGTGTCCTTGCCGAAAAGTTCGACCATGCGCTGCGCGAGCTTGGGTCCGATCCCCTTGACCAGCCCGCTCGAAAGATACTTGACGATTCCCTCGCGCGTGCTCGGGGCGGTGACCTCGAAGATATCGACGTTGAACTGCCGTCCGAACTTTGCGTGGGCCACCCACTTGCCCGTGCAGCGCAGGCTTTCGCCCGGCGAGATCGAAAAGAGGTTGCCCGTCACCGTGATGGGGCGGTCGGAGTCGTCCACGATGAGGCGCGCCACGGTGTAGCCGTTCTCGTCGTTGCGGTAGACGATCTTTTCCAGGACCCCCTCAATCGTCTCGGTGATCCCGGGGAGCGGATCGTCCATGTCACGATCCTTTTTGAAAGTACTCCGTCGTGAGGAGCTCATCGGTGGGATTGTTCAGGAAACGATCGAGTGTTCGAACCAGTTCTTTTTTCTTTTCGGGCAGATGGCCCGCAATGTGAACCATGTTGGTGTGGTGGCCCGAATGGACAAAGGTCCCCACCAGGTCGAGCGAATCGATGAGGCGTCGCATTTCGATGACCGATTCGACCGGTGTGGGGTGGGTGTACTCGCCTTTTTTCACCATGGCGAAGAGCGGCGCTCCCGACATGAGGCTCAGCGTGCTGATCGAAATGACGTGGGGGTTGATCTCCTTGAGAACCGACGCGGTTCCCTCGATGTGGGCCTTCTTGTCCTGGCGGCCGCCCGCGCCGAGGAGGACGTTGAGGCGGAGGGTGATGCCCGAATCCATGACCCTGCGTCCCGCCTTGATGATCGTGTCCGGATCGGAGCCCTTATTCATCGATTTGAGCGCCTTCCGGTCTCCCGAGTCCATTCCCATGTAGATCGTGGTCAGCCCTGCGTCGCGGAGATCCCTGAGGGTCTTGGGCCTCTTCTTCATGACATCGGCCACCGTGGCGTTGATGCCGATCCGCTTGACGGCGGGAAAGGTGTCGGTAATGAGGATGAGCAGCTTCAACAGATGGGCCGGCCCGGCCGAGAGCGCGTTGCCCTCGCCGATGAAAACGGTGTCGATCCCCGGAATATCGTCGGCGGGGACTTTGCCCAGAATCCTCTCGATTTCCTTCAAAGGCACGATGCGATAGTCGCGATCCCTGTAGAGGGCGCAGAAGAGGCACTGATTCCACGAGCAACCCTCGGTCGCCTTGATCGCGAACGCGTCTTCATTGGGGGAGTACCAGAGCGAAGTGTTGAAATTTCTCATCGATGTCCTCAAAAAGGAACCGACCTTTGGCGGTGCCACCGAACGCTTCGGCCGGGGTGCAACACGAATCCCGCGGGGATGCCACTCCCAGCGCCAAGAATATCATAGGGCGGCCCGAAATGGATTGCAATAGAGTGCTCCGCCCCGAGAGGGCGGCCGTGGAAAGTGTTTTGTCCTTTGAGCGGCATTGTGCATAATTCAGCGGTTTTTTCCGGTCCCTCAAGAAGGAGCGATCCATGACCGTCGAATTCGATCCTGTACGCGTCGAGAAACTGAATGCGCTCAGGGCAGACAACATCAATCCCTATCCCGACCGCTATGAGCCCACCCATACCCTCGGCGCGGTGGCCGAGCTCGAAGAAGGCACCGCCGGAGTGGCCGTCTGCGGCCGCGTCGTTGCTTTTCGCAACATGGGCAACCTCATCTTCGCGCGCCTTCAGGACATTCACGGCCAGTTCCAGGTCATCTTTGAGAAGAAGACGATCGGTCCCGACAAGATCAAGTGGGTGAAGAAGACGATCGACGTGGGAGACCACATCGGCGTCAAGGGGGACATCTTTCGCACCAAGCGCGGCGAGCTGTCGGTGATGATCGCCGAGGTGACCCTTCTGTCCAAGGGGCTCCTGCCCCTGCCCGAGAAGTGGCACGGGTTGCAGCAGATCGAGCTCTGCCAGCGCAAGCGCTATCTCGATCTCACCTCCAACGGCGAGACGCGCGAACGGTTCACGCGGTGCATCAACGCCACGCGCGCGCTGCGCGGTTTTCTCGAGGAGAACGAGTTCGTCGAGACCTACACGCCCGCCATGTCGCCCGTGGCTTCGGGCGCGTTGGCCACACCCTTCGCCGCGCACCACAACGCGCTCGACATCGAGGTCTTTTTCCGGATCGCGCCCGAGACCTATCTCAAGCGACTGCTCGTGGGCGGTTTCACGAGGGTCTACGAGTTCGCCCGCTGCTTCCGCAACGAGGGGATCTCGCCGCAGCACATGCAGGACTTCGTCATGATCGAGGCCTATGCGGCGTACTGGAACTTTCGCGACAACATGCGCTTCACGCGGGAGATGATCATCAGTGCCGTCAAGGCCGCCCTCGGCCACGCGCGCCTCACCCTCGGGGGCGAGGAATTCGATCTCGAGGAACCCTGGCCCGAGGTCACCTTTCGCGAAGTGATCGAGCGCGACTGCGGCATCGATATCGACGATCACGACAGCGCAGAGAGTCTTCTGAGCGCGGTGAGGGAGAAGAAAATCGATCTCGACGTGGAGGCACCCGAGAAGCTCGGCCGGGGCAACCTCATCGATCTGCTCTACAAGCGCGTCTCGAGGCCCAAGATCAACGCGCCCACCTTTCTCATCGAACATCCCGTCGACGTCTCTCCCCTGGCGCGGCGCAACGAGGAACGGCCCAATGTGGTCGACCGCTACCAGATCCTCATGGGCGGCACCGAACTGGTCAACGGATACACGGAGCTTTCCGATCCGCTCGACCAGCAGGAGCGTTTTATCCAGCAGCAAGAGTTGCGCGAGAAGGGCGACGCCGAGGCGATGGCGCCCGAGTACGATTTCGTCGAGGCTCTCGGCTACGGAATGCCGCCCGCATCGGGGTGGGGGATGAGCGTGGAGCGCTTTCACATGCTTCTCTGCGGGACCGACAACATCCGCGACGTGGTCTTCTTTCCCCTCATGCGTCCCGAGCAGGCAGAGAGCGCCCCCGACTCCGACGGGTCGGAGCCCGGTGCGGCGACCTAGAGAGAAGGGGAGTGATGGACGCCGATGCCGGGGGGAACAACAAGTTGAGGGAGCTCGCCCTCGAGGTTCTGCCCGGCGATCACGAGATGCGGCTCGATCTCTTTCTCTGCGACCGCCTGCCCTGGCGTTCGCGGAACAGTATCAAGAAGCTGATTGCCGAGGGGATGGTCAACTTCAAGAACCGGGTCGCTTCGCGCAAACCGTCTGCGCGCGTGAAGAGCGGCGACCAGATCGCCGTGACCATACCCCTTCCCAAACCGCACCCCGTGGACAGCGCCTTCGATGAGGGGAAACTCGATTTCGAGATCATCCACGAGGATCGCTGGATTCTCGCGATCAACAAACCGGCCGGGATCCCCGTCCATCCCGCCGGCCGGCTCCTGGAGAGGACGGTGATCACCGCCTTGCGCGAGTGTTATGCGCCCGAGCACGGGCTGATGCCCGAAGAGATCAAGCTCTGCCACCGCCTCGACCTCGAGACGAGCGGTGTACTGCTCGTCTCGAGAGATCCGATCACCATGCCCACCTTTTCGGCACAGTTCGAGTTCCGCAAGGTGTCCAAGGAGTATCTCGCGATCGTTCACGGGGCGGTCCGAAAGGAACGCGGTGAGATCGATCTGCCGATCGGTGTGGCCAGGAACTCCAAAATTCACATGAAACGCGCCATCCGCCCCGGGGCGGGCCAGCCGGCTCGCACGAGCTTTGTGGTGGAGCGGCGGTTCAGGGATTTCACCCTCGTGCGCCTCAGGCTTCACACCGGCCGCCATCACCAGATCCGCGTCCACCTCTCGGCGATCGGGCACCCCATTGTGGGAGACAAGATCTATGGATTGGACGAGAACTTTTTCCTCACCTATATCCGGCAGGGCCGACTCGATGATGAGGCGATGAAGCGGATCCTCCTGCCGCGCCAGGCCCTGCACTCGTGCACCCTCCGCATCCACCACGTGGGACTCAAAAAAGAGATGACCTTCGACGCGCCGTTGCCCGACGATCTCGAGACTTTCTTGAAGAGCTGTGATGGGGGGTGATTCAGGAATTCAGAATGAATTCAGAATGGAATTCGAGTGAGGCCAAAGGCTGACGGTTACCTGGGATCCATCACTCCCACCTGCTGAGTGACTTGAGGCGTGGGAGCGGCGTCGAAGATAGCGATCGGCTTTCCGGTTGTCTTGATCGCAGAGAGTGAAAAAACAATGAGAAAGCACGCCAGCAGAGTGATGATCCCTGAATCGATCAGGCGCAGAGCGCGCGCTCTTTTGTATTCGCTCACGTTTGTGGAACGTATCGTCCGTGGCAAACGGGTGGAAATCGAAGATGGTGAAATCGCCATGCTGGAGAAACCTCTCTCTTCTTCTAATCCCAGTCGTAGTCTTTATGAGTCTTCTAAGATCCTTTAGTGCCAACGTTCTCATTGTATCAGGGGAACTACTGATTTCAAATTAGTATTGTATTTTTTTTATATTGCTAATTTGAATATCTAAAACGCTGCACCTTTGAAATATAGGAAACCACGGCCTATAACGAAGCCCACCTTTATACCGTTACCGATTTTTTTTTAAAGAGCGCGATCGCGATTTTTATTATCTTTGGCGCCCGTTCCGCAGATGGCGTGGCATTTCGCACCATGGCGAAGCCCGATGGCTTTGCGTTCTGAGCGGCGCGGTCAGTTGTCGTAACACTCTGAATTTACAGGAGATCAAGAGATGGTCCGAGTCAGAATCGCTCCCAGCCCCACAGGCGATCCCCATGTGGGCACCGCCTACTGCGCTCTCTTCAACTGGGCCTTCGCGCGCCATCACGGGGGGGCGTTCATCTTGAGGATCGAGGACACCGACCGGACACGGTCCACTCCCGAGTCGGAGCAGGCCATCATCGAGTCGCTCCGATGGCTCGGCCTCGACTGGGACGAAGGCCCGATCAACGAAGGGGCGTACGGCCCTTACAGGCAGTCGGAGCGGTCCGAGATTTACAGAACCCACGTCGACAAGCTGATCGAAAAGAAAGCAGCCTATCGCTGCTTCTGCACGCCCGAACGCCTGGCGTCGATGCGGGCCGAACAGAAAAAGCACAAGCTCCAGTTCGGCTATGACGGCTGTTGCCGCGACCTGAGCGACGCGGAGGTCGAGGAGAAACTCGGCGCATCGCTTCCTCATGTGGTGCGGCTCAAGATCGACAAGGGGGCAACGACCTCCTTCAAGGATGAGATCAGAGGCGACCTCAGTTTCGAGAACGAAAACGTCGACGATCAGATCCTGCTCAAATCGGATGGATTTCCCACCTACCATCTGGCCAACGTCGTCGACGACCATCTCATGGAAATCAGCCATGTGATCCGCGCCGAGGAATGGATTTCGTCGACGCCGAAACATGTCATTCTCTACGATGCTTTCGGCTGGGATCGGCCGGTCTTCATCCACCTCCCCCTGCTGCGGAACAAGGACAAGTCGAAGATCTCGAAGCGCAAGAATCCCACGTCGCTCCTCTATTACCGCGAGGCGGGATACCTGCCCCAGGCTCTGCTCAACTTCCTTTCTCTCATGGGGTGGTCGACGTCCGATGAGGAAGAGGTCTTCACCATCGAACGTCTCGCGGCCGAGATCGAGGCGCGCCACATTCACGTGGGCAGTCCCGTCTTCGACCTGGAGAAACTCGATTGGCTCAACGGGGTCTACATCCGTTCACTCGATGTGGCCCAACTGGCCGACAAGGTTCTCGAGGCCGGTCTCGGCGACCTGAAGATCGGCCGCGCCGAGGTCGAGAAGGTTCTTCCACTCGTCCAGGAGCGGATGAAAACACTCAAAGTGTTTGCCGACCGGGCCGACTTCTTTTTCTCCGACGTGACCACGAGCGCCGACTCGTTCAAGAAGGTCAAGCTTCCGCCTGCGCACATCGCCCAGCTCCTGGAACGGATCGCCCCCGTGATCGGCGAGGTCGGGCTCGGTGCGGCCGACGAGGTGGAGACGCGGCTCAGAGATCTGGCGGCCGAACTCGAGGTCAAGGTGGGGCAGCTCTTCATGGCCGTGCGCATTGCGGTGACAGGCAAATCGGCCACGCCTCCGCTGATCGAATCGATGGCCATCTTGGGACAGTCCGAATGCATTGCGCGGATGGAGAAGGCGGCGGCGATGCTTATGGAATAAGGCTTCGCCACGCCCCGAAAGGGCTTTCGAGCCGGCGCGATCTCAAAAAAAGGGCTCTGTAATGAGCAATTCCCGGAAGGGGGATTCCGGGAATCGCGAAGGCGGGGGCCGTTTCAGATTTTGGGGTCTGAAACGGTGTTCAAGGGTTTGGACCTTCATACTTAATCCCGCGTCCTGTCTGGCTTAGTTCAGGACGGGGCAGGTGCCTTGTAAAAGGAACAAGAAGATGCCTTGTTAAAGGAACAAAAAGAGCGGATCCAATAATACCAGCTCTTGGAAATTGGCAAAGGACTATTTAGCGGTTTATTTAGCGCTCTTTCGAGCCCTGTCAAAGACAATCGTTTTTTAATTAATGAAGTTCAATAATTTACAGTCGGGCTCTATGTGAACATACCTAACTCAAAGAGCTGCGCATTTCTTCGCGCCATCCCCTTTTTTTTCGGCACCTCGTAACCTCGCGAGGCGCTCTGCGACCTTTCCTCCGCTGTGGAACAGCTTTTCGTGGACTTTCGGAACCCATTTCCATTGGAGGAAAGAGCATGTGGAAAAAGCCTCTTCTTTGTCTCTTTTTCATCCCTCTTCTGATCGCTCTCGTGGCCGTGCAGGCCCCGGCTCAGAAGGCGCCGGAGCCCAATCCGGCCAAAGCCAAACTCAAGGAGGCATCCTCCTTGAGGCGGACCTCGTTCAAGAAACCCAAGGTGGAGAAGAATCGCATCCTTCTCGAAACGGCCGCCGTCTACGAGAGCCTGATCGCGCGATGCGCCGAGTTCAAGCCGGAATGCGCTCAGGCCTCATTCCGCGCCGGCGAGATCTACCGCACCCTCGGCATGGTCGAAAAAGCGGAGTCCTCTTTTCTCAGAACCCTCGAGTTCGAGCAGAAGGGAGAATTCGCCGCGCGCAGCCTCGTGGAAGTGGGGCATATCGCGCGTCGCGCCAAGGATTATCCCGCGGCGATCATCGGCTACGAACGAGTATTGACTCAATGTCCCGACGTCAGGGACGAGTGCGCCGACGCGGTGACATGGATCGGCAAGGTTCTTCTCAAGATGAAAGACTACGAGAAGGGGCGGCAGAAGCTGCTCGCCTTCGAGCGGCAATTCCCGGAATTTCCCGTTGCGGCGATACGCAACATCGACGTGGCCGCCCAATCGCTCATCAACGAGGAGCGTTACGACGAAGCGGCCGCCATGATCGAGGATTGTGTCAACCGTTTTGAAGCCAAGATGGGGGACGATCCCAAAGCGGACAAAAAGGTGGAAAAAGCGCTCTCAAAGATGAAGTCCGCCGAACGCCTCGCCGCACGGAGCCGATCGGCCTCGACCGTCGAGCCTGCTGACAACTAATCTTTGCCCGTCAGAGCAGTCATCCTGATAGTGCGTCCTCATCGATAGACAAAAAAAACGGAGACCGATGCGAAGGCACCGGTCTCCGGAAATTTGTTCAGTCGTTGATCAGTCCAGCTTACCGAATCCGATCGGGTAGTAGGCAAAATCCTTCTTCCAGATCCGGTGGGTGAGGTAGATGTTTCGGCCGTCGAAAATGACAGGCTCCTTGAGGATCGACTTGATCTTGTCGAAATCGGGATTCTGGAATTCGGCCCACTCGGTGACCACGATCAGGGCGCTCGCCCCTTCGAGGCAATCGTAGCGGTTGAGATTATAGGTAATCCTGTCGCCAAAGATCTTCTTGGCCTCATGCACCGCTTCCGGATCGCAGGCTCTGACCTTGGCGCCCTGTTCGAGGAGGCTCTCGATGAGCGGGATCGACGGAGCTTCGCGCATATCGTCGGTCTTCGGTTTGAAGGAGAGCCCCCACACGGCGAATGTCCGGTCCTTGAGATTGCCGTCGAAGTGTTTGTAGACCTTGTTGAAGAGGACCATCTTCTGTTCGGCATTGACCTCTTCGACTGCGGTGAGGATCTTGAATTCGTAGTCGAATTTCTTGGCCGTGTGGATGATCGCCTGAATGTCCTTGGGAAAACAGGAGCCGCCATAGCCGCACCCCGGAAAGAGGAAGGCGCGGCCGATTCGCGAGTCGGCTCCCACTCCCTTGCGCACCTCGTGCACGTTGGCGCCCACCCTTTCGCAGAGATTGGCGATCTCGTTCATGAACGAAATGCGCGTGGCGAGCATGGAGTTCGACGTATACTTGGTCATTTCGGCCGAGGCGATGTCCATACAGAGGATCGGCTGGCCCGACCGGACAAAGGGAGAATAGAGTTCCTTCATGATTTCGGCCACGCGCGGGTCGTCGGTGCCGATCACCACGCGGTCCGGTTTCATGAAGTCGTCGATCGCGGCCCCTTCCTTGAGAAACTCGGGATTGGAGACCATGTTGAACTCGTGTGTGGTCCCCTCGGCGATGGCCTCGGCCACCTGTCCGGCCGTTCCCACGGGCACGGTGCTTTTGTCGACGATAATCTTGTAGCCGTTCATCGCCTTTCCGATCGATCGGGCCGCGTCCATGACGTAGTCGAGATTCGGCTTGCCGTCATTTCCCTGGGGTGTGCCCACGGCGATGAAGATGACCAGTGCTTCCTTGACTGCCGCGTCGAAGTCGGTGGTAAAGTGGAGGCGATCATCCTGAATGTTCCGGACGACCATCTCCTCGAGGCCGGGTTCATAGATCGGAATGATCCCGCTCTTGAGCTTGTTGATCTTTTCCTCGACCACATCGACGCAGATGACCTTGTTTCCCGTTTCGGCGAAGCAGGTTCCTGCCACAAGGCCAACATATCCCGTTCCAATTACAGCAATTTTCATTGTTGCCTCCAGGCGCAAAAATCAGCCTGATCTGATAGAGCGACTCTGTCCTTTCAGCCTTTATGCTATATATACACTAACCTAAATAGCAGTGAAAGGCCGCTTCTATGTCATATCGGCTTGAGAGTCAAGGGAACCTTCGCTAAAATTAGCACAATTCTGCAGACTCGAAATCGGGGCGATTAGCTCAGCGGCTAGAGCGCCTGCCTTACAAGCAGGAAGTCACAGGTTCGATTCCTGTATCGCCCACCAACTCCCCCCTTTTTTTTTCGGCGGCGGGCCGAATCGAAGGTGTTGCGCTTCTTTCTGATAGAGCCCACGCACGAAAGGGGGGAGGACGTATTTCGTCCTTGTTCTCAAAACGGGCTATTTTGCATGATGGGCAATTATGAGGTTAATCGCACGGATTGGTGAGGGTGCCATCCTTCGGGTGCGGCGGGTCTGCCTGCTTGCGGCAGTGATCTGGTCGGTCCTGTTCATGGCGATCCGTCCCCGCTTCTGGACGCGTCCCGTACGGAATGTGCTGGCGCGCCAGATCCTGTTTACGGGGATCGAGGCGACGTCGTTCATGACACTCGCCGCCTGCATGGTGGGCATTGCGGTGGTGGTCCAGGTCCAGTTCTGGCTCATGAAGGCCGGGCAGTCGGAGCTGCTCGGCCCATTGCTCGCGGCGATCGTGATCCGCGAGGTGGCCCCTCTGCTCGCCAACTTCATCGTCATCGGCCGGAGCGGTTCGGCCATCTCCACCGAGCTGGGCAATATGAAAGTCGACAACGAAGTGCGCATCCTCGACGCCCAGGGGCTCGATCCCTTCCACTATCTCGTGGTGCCGCGCGTCCTCGGCGTGGCGGGATCGGTCTTCTGTCTCGCCGTGCTTTTTGTTGTCGTCTCGCTCACCGTGGGATTTCTCTGCGGATTTCTCGCCGGCGGCAACACGGGGATTCCGAGCGTGTTCATCGAGAGCATGATCTGGGCGATCCAGCCGGGAGACGTGATCAATTTTCTGGTGAAAACCGTGCTATCAGGCCTTTTGACCGGTGCGATCTGCTGTATCGAGGGCCTCAGCGTCGGCGCGGCGATCACCGAGGTGCCCCAGGCCACGACGCGCGCTCTGGTCCGCTCCGTGGGTGCCTTGTTGATCGTGAGCGCCGTGGTGTCGGTTTTTACATATTTATAAGAAGCTCCCCGCCCCGTTGAGACTCGGTGGGGCTGAAAAGGACGTTTCATGACAGAGAGGGAACGGATTCTCTCTTTCCAGGATGTGACCCTCCCCAAGGGGACGGGGCACGACTCCGATGTGGAGTCGCTCTCCTTCGACCTCGATCGTGGTGCGTTCTTGGTTGTACGGGTCGAGGCGCGAAGCCCGAGGCTCTCCCTCGCTGACGGAGCGGGGGGGCTGATCGCGCCCGCCGCGGGCCGGATCTTCTTCAAGGGCGACGACTGGCAGCGGATCGGTCCCGAACGCGCCGCCGCCCACCGCGCGCGGATCGGCAGAATTTTCGAAGGGGGCGGCTGGATCAGCAACCTCAACGTGACCGAGAACGTGGCCCTGGCGCAACTCCATCATTCGAAGCTGCCACCGGCGGCGATCTACGAGGAGGCCGACCGATTGGCCGCCCTTTTCGGCCTCGACGGGGTGCCCGCGGCGCGCCCCCCCTGGGTGGCGCCCGACGATCTCTGCCGCGCCGGATGGGTGCGCGCCCTTCTCGGCGCTCCCGATCTTTTGATTTTCGAGAGGCCGCTCCACGAGGTGCGCCATGAGTTCGGGACGCTCCTCGTCGACGCGGTCCAGGCCGCACTCGACCGCGGAGCGGCCGCCATGGTGACGACGAGCGCCGCCGATCGCTGGTCGAAGATCGAGGCGCGCACGCGGCTCGACTTTTCCGTGAGCGGTTCGACGCTCGTTCCATGTTCGGAGACGGACGCATGACACAGCCTTTCAAGTTTCGCTACGTCAACGAGATCGCCGGATTCTTTGTCCTGCTTTTCGTGGGACTCTTCGTGGCGGGAGTTTTTGTCACCGGCCAGACCCAGGGCTGGTTCGAGAAATTCCGGACCCTCTACATCTCCTTTCCGGCCGAGGGCTCGTCGGGGCTGACGAAGGGCGCCGAGGTGCAGATGTTCGGACTGGTGGCCGGATCGGTGCAGAAAATCGATTTCGACAGGGACGCCGCCTCGGGCCTGAACCAGATGAAGGCCGAGCTCAGCGTGAGGGATGATTTTTTTCAGCGGGTGAGCGCCGACTCCAAGGCGTTCATCAGGAAAAAGTTTCTCGTCGCCGGAGACGCTTACGTGGAGCTCGTCAAGGGCGAGGGCGCCCCGGTGAAGGAGGGGGGCACGATCGGTTGCGAGCTCGGCAAGGAGATCTTCGACACGATCATGGAATTTGCCGACCAGGTTCGCGACAGCCGGCTCATCACCATTCTCGAGGAGACGAGCGAAGAGGTGCGCGTGGCGGTTCTCGACGTACTCAATCTCTCCCGCGTTTTCCTCGAAGAGTACACGGCGCTGGCCAACGAATTCCGCCACCCCGACGCCACGGTGCAGAAGCTCCTCGCACGGGTCGACCGGATCGCCGCCGGTCTCGAGGCGGGCGAGGGCACTGCGGGACAGTTGCTGACCGACTCTTCCCTCGCCGACCGCGCCGTGAGTGTGGCCGATCTCGCCGTGGAGATTGCCGGCCGCTCGGAAAAAACTCTCGTCGAGGTCGAGGCCCTCCTCAAGGATGCGCGCACGCTCATGGCCAGCCTGCCCGACATGTCCGAGCTGGCGGAGACGCTCGAGGTGGTTCAGGCCATCTTGAAGGATATCAAGGAGACGACGACCCATCTGCCCGCCATGACCGAATGGGCCGCCAAGGAGGTTCAGGACGCGCCGGGGCTCGTCTTTCAGATCAGGCAGCAGCTTCGCGAGGTGGAGGAACTGGTCGAGTCGGTCAAGAAGCACTGGCTCATTCGCGGCTACGTGGAGACGACTGAGCCGGCCAATCGCATTCGGCCGGCGGAGGTGACACCCCGAAGGCCGGTTCAGGAAGGGAAGGGGGGAGACGAGAAATGAGAGAGAGACGCGATGCAACCCTGACGATCCCCTGCTCTTCGATTCCGGCCGTTCTTGCCATTCTTCTCGCCCTTGGTCTGCTCAGTGCCGGGTGCTCGGGGCCCGAGGAGGTTCCCAGGACCGATCCACAGTACGGGGCCCTCGTGATCGCCGCCGAGGGACGTTTCGCCGCGGGGCAGACCGGGCAGGCCGTCGAATCTTTTGGACGGGCGCTGCAGCGTGCGCGGGCCATGGACGACCCCGCCGCGATCAGCGATTGCGCCTACAACCTGGCCGCCTGCCTCCTTTCACTCGGCGATCTGGACGGGGCATGCGTCTATCTGCTCGAGGCGCGCCATGCGGCGGAGCGCAACGGCCGCACGCGCCTCGATGCACTGCTGCTCGAGGCGCAGATCGCCCGGCTTCAGGGCCGCACCGTTGACGCGGCCGCCCTTTGCGATGAGATCTTGAGCGGGGCGGGCGATGACGACGACGAGACTCTCTGGCAGATCGAGGTTTCTCTTCTCCAGGCGCGTCTGGCTTGCGGAGCCGGCGCGACACTCGATGCGCGCGCCCATTACGATCGGGCGGCGAATCACCTCGACGAGATCGACGATCCCCATCTGCGCGCCGAGGCTGCGCTCACAGAAGGCGAGGTGCTGCTCCTCGAGGGCTCCCACGCCGCGGCGGCCCGCTCTTTCGAGGCGCAGGCGCGCTCTCTGCGTCGCGCAGGGCGCTACGGCGACATGGCCTACGCCCTCCTCCGGGCGGGAGAGGCCTCCCTCGATGCCTCCGACCCGGCGGGCGCTGCCGACAGCCTCTTTCGTGGGGCGCGCAGTCTCTTTGCCCAGGGCGAACCCGGGGCGCAGGCCGCGGCCCAATCGGCCCGCGCCGCCGCGCAGCGCGCCAACGATCCCAACCTGCTCGAACGCATCGATCTCTTGCTTCTCGAGATCGACGAGGCCAAAAATCAGAGCCCATAAAAAAACCGGCAGAAAGGAAAGGATCCTTTCTGCCGGCAGGAGCGAGAAGCACCCTACTGAATGATATCGTATAGAGCGCCGAATCTCGGGTTCGAGCGGATGTTCTCGAGGTCGGGATCGGACTTCATCAGTTTCTTGTCGTTGAATCCGGCCAGAATCGCTTTTTCCAGGCTCGTGAGCGCCTTGTCGATCTGCTTCAGACGCGACGATCCGCAGGCGATGTTGTAGTACGCCAGCCCGTGGTCGCCGTCCTTCCTCTGGGTCACCATCTCGTAATCAGCCACGCCGTCGGCGTACCGTCCGAGCGCCAGGCGGCAGTAGCCGCGGTTGGTCAGCGCCCAGGTGTGGCGCTGATGTTCGGGATTGTGGGCGAGCCAGACGGAAAAGAAGTCCTCCGCCTTCGCGTATTTTCCTTCTTGCATCAGAGCCGTTGCCGTCTCGAGCTCGTTGCGGCTCTTGGCGGTTTTGATCACCGTCTCAGGGCCGTGGCGGCGATGGGTGTGGATACCCTCGGCGTGGGCGATGATCCCGGCGAGAAGGTCGTTGTTCACGAGATAATCGGCCGCGGCGGCCACCGCCGAAAGGGTGGCGCTGAGGCCGAGCGACCAGCGTCCCGCCATGAGGATCCCGTCCTCGTCGACCACCCCGTAAGAGACCGCACTGGACAGATGCTGGGTGATTGTCTCCGACATGGGCAGATTGGCCATGTCGAAGGGGAGCTCCTCGCCATCGAGGAGGGAGGGGAGAAAGGGGGCGGCGTTCTGGTAGATGAGGCCGACGATCTGGGGCATGTTGACATACTTGAGAATCGACGCGCCCTCGGGCACGTCGGCAACGGCGGCCTTGAATTCAGCCGAATCGCCGAGACCCGTGCTGTCGCTTTCGAGCCACTTGAGATACCTCTTCATGGTCAGCGGATTGCCCGCGATGAGGAGGCTGTTGTGGGCGATCGTGAAGGTGGGCGAAAAGGGAATCCCCTCCTCGGGGGGAGTGATATAGCGCAGCGTGTGCTCGCCGAAACTCGACGTGTTGACCCGGACCTCGCCGGGCAGCATGGCGAGAATCTTGTCCTGGAGCGCCGTGAAACCTTCCACATCGGCGATCGACACGGTGGCGATGATATCGGGAATCATCACCATGCCGCCGCTCTTGGGCATGGTGACCATGAGCGACACCTCGCCGCCGAGCGGGGCAAAGACCTCTTTTTCCAGGTCGAAGCCGGTCTCCCTGCGGGCCATCTCGAAACCATGGCGGAACTCTCCGTAGTATTCGGGCAGTGCGGTCTTGACGAAGTGGTCCACCTCTTTGACGACCAGTCCGGGATCGAGAACGAAGTCGAGGAAGAAGATCGTGTCATCGGGCGCCTTGCGCAGATTGTCGTGCGAGATGGGGCGCGGCGAGAGGGCCTTGAGAAGGCCCGTTTTCTTGCCGGGGCAGTCGATGAAGAAGCTGTCGCGCGAGCCGCCGCCCTCGGTGGCCGATGCGAGGCAGAACGCATCGATTCCCGAGACGCCGAGCATGTCGAACCATTCCTCCAGTTCGTAGGGCCAGAGGGGCGCGGCCATCTTGAAGGGCACCTCGAGGTTGACGAACGCCATGAGGCGCGTGGCCGCACCGCCCACCTTGTTCCAGCAGCGTTCGAAGGCCGGGTTGCCCGAGAGGGTCGCCTTCTTGTCGAGGTGGCAGTCGATGACCTCCTTCATGAAATAGGGATTGATCGTGGCCACGAAGAGGTTCTTGACCGTGGTGTAGCAGACCATGACGCGATGTTTGGCCTTGCCGACCCTGTTGATCGTGAAGCCGCGATACTCCATCGTGTCCTGGTCGAGGTGTTCCATCCCGGCCGCCATGTCGACGAAACCCTTGACCGTTGCCAGAAAGGACTCTCTCGTGTCGCCCATGTCGACGGCGAGCGCCGTCGATGGGGCGGCGCCCTCGGCAAAGATGGTGAGCCGGGGCGTCATCGCGATGGCCATGTCGCCCTGCATGAGGCTCCACAACTTCTTGATGTGAGCGCCCCATTGGCCGCTATCGCCGGCGCCTGAAAGATGATCGTTGGCCATCGTTTTGGCGTCGGCAAAGAAGGTCTGGATTTCGGGATCGTTCCAGAGCTTGAAGAGATCGAGCGATGCGCCGTCGGCGATCAACTGCTCGACACCCGAGCACTTGAAGTAGAGCAGCGTCTCGGCGGGGACGATATCCTCGAGATTCAGCGTGACGGGCGGGGAATCCTCGGCAGTCGCCACGGGGGCGAGACTGGCGAGAAAGAGGATGAGAAAGAGGGCCGTTCCTGTCAGGACGGCCCTCGTCTTTCCAGCCGGATGCGGCCGGGATCGGGTCGGATTCGAGGTGATGGCGTTCATTTCAATTCGCTCCTTTTTTGAGAAACACTTTCCAGTGAAACGATTCGCGGGGTTGTGGCGCCCGGCCGCACGCGGCCGGAAGCACGCACTCTTACGTAGCAACTTTCGAGCCTGACGGCCTTTAGATGGGCATCTGCAGAGAACTTGTCGCAGAGCCGATCGACCCCCAGGGGGCGGTCGGCTCTCATTTTGATGCAATTGGTTTTTAAGTAAGTGCTTACGTATTTTTTCAACCAACCGGCGCGGAGCACTCGATCAAGGCGCTCGGTGGCCGCCTGCCCGACGTCTCTATCGGCCGGCCGGAAAAGTTGTGCCGATCCGGCCCAAGCGATGCCAAAATTCCTTACAACCAGTGATAAGGACTCTAACAATGGGCCTCGAAAAAAACATTGTCCCCTCCTGTGAGTTCTGACATAGTTTTTCCTTCGATCCGCATGTGTTGACAGCAAGGGAGAAAGACCGTGACCCAGAACGACCCACCTATGGAACGCCAGGACCTTCCGCCCAACGCGCGCACACCGCTCGAGCCGGGTGAAGAGTACATCCCCATGATTCCGGCCGAGAGCCCCATGCTCGAGGTCACGCCGCGTTCGGTGATCATGGGCCTCATCTTCTGCGCCATCTTCTCCATGGCGGCCGCTTACCTGGCGCTCAAGATCGGCCAGGGGATCGAGGCCGCCATCCCGATCTCGATCCTCGCCATCGGGATCGGCGGGATGCTCGCACGGCGGAGCACGATCCTGGAGAACGTGATCATCCAGTCGGTCGGCGCCAACTCGTCCCATGTCGTGTCGGGCGCCGTCTTCACCATCCCGGCGCTCTACATGCTCCATGTGGAGGGCGTTGTGCCCTTTGCGCCGGCCTGGTATCAGGTGATCCTCACCGCTTTCCTCGGCGGGTGTCTGGGGATCCTCTTCCTCGTGCCCTTGCGCCACTATTTCATGGTGGAGCAGCACGGAAAGTTCCCCTGGCCCGAGGCCACGGCCACGACGGAGATCATCGTCTCGGGACAGAAGGCGGGCGGCCAGGCGAAGGTTCTGGCCATTTCGGCCGGGCTCGGCATTGCGTACGACGGGCTGGTCACGACCTTTCACGCTTCCAAGGAAATCATCAATTTCGAGGCGGTCAAGGTCGGCGAGTTCCTGAAAGAACACTTCATGACCTTGCGCGTCCTGAACGCGTCGGCCGTGATCGGGATCGGCTACATCGTGGGACTGCGCTATGCGGCCGTGATCTGCGCCGGATCGTTCCTTTCCTGGTTCGTCTTCGTTCCCCTCGTGCACGCGATAGGCGACGGACTCGGCACGATCCTCCCGCCCGGCGACACGCTGATCGGCGAGATGTCGCGCGACGACGTCTTCAAGCACTACGTGAAGATCATCGGCGTGGGCGGTATCGCCGGCGCCGGCCTGATGGGCATTCTCCGGGCTTTCCCTTCGATGATCGGTTCGATGAGAAAAGGACTGAGCGGGCTCGGTTCGGGTGCGGGCGCCACCGGCGCGGTCAAGCGCACCGACCAGACCCTGTCCGGCAAGGTCACCGCAGTGGGAATCGTGATGTTCCTCACCGCGACCTTTCTCTTCTACTCCTTCGGGCTGGGACTGGACGACTCCCTGCTCTATGCGGGCGTGGGAACGCTGCTCTGCGGCGTGATCGCCTTCCTCTTCGCGCCCGTCTCGGCGCGCGCCATCGCGATCGTGGGAACCAACCCGGTGTCGGGAATGACCATGCTCACCATCATCGTCACCGGATTCGTCATGAAGGGCCTCGGCCTGCATGGCGGCATGGGCATGTTTGTGGTCATGCTCGTGGGCGGAGTGGTGTGCACGGCGCTCTGCGCGTCGGGCGCTCTCGCCTCCGACCTCAAAATCGGCCACTGGATCGGAGCCACACCGCGCAAGCAGCTCGCCCTCAAGTTCCTGGGCACTTTGGTGGCGGCCACCTTCTGCGGCCTCGCCATGTGGGTCATGTCCGAGCAGCCCCCGGGTATGGGATTCGGCACGGACAACCTGCCCTCGCCGCAAGCCACGGCCATGAAGGAGCTTCTCGTGGGCATCATGGGATCGGAGGAGGCGATCCTGCGCTGGTATCTCTTCGGCCTCGGAGTACTTCTCTCCCTGATTCTGCAGATGGCTCAGGTACCGGCCCTCGCCTTCGCCCTCGGCATGTACCTGCCGATTCACCTCAACGTACCTGTACTCATCGGTGGATTTCTTGCCTGGCTCGTGGGCCGCAAGCGCGAGGGCGAAGATCCTCTCAAGACCAAGGCGGGCCACAACCGGGGCATCTTGATCGCTTCGGGCCTCATGGCGGGCGGCGCCCTCATGGGGATCTTCGACGGCATTATCAACGCGGTGATCAAATTTTCCGTTGGCGATGTGGCGCCGGAAGAACTGACAGAGTCCTTCAATGCGGCCAAGGGTAAGATTCACTTACTGAGCGAGGGCAAACTCGAGGGTGCCACAGGCGAGATCATCGCAATCGTCATGCTTGTCGCGCTCTGCGCCTTCATCGTCGTCTACTCGCGCAAGGCCAAAGCCGATCCGGATGCGCCTGACATGGAGTAGACCGATTACCTAAAATAGAAAGCGGTCGCCAGCCATTGATCGGCCGATCAGTGACTGGCGACCGCTTTGCTATTGTGTGATTCGCTCGAGCCTCAACGCCTATGACTTGAGAAGAGTGAGAATGACCGCCTTCTGTGCGTGCATCCTGTTCTCGGCCTCATCGAAGACCACGCTCTGCTCACCGTCGATCACTTCGGCCGTCTGCTCGTAACCGCGCATGGCGGGCAGGCAGTTCATGAAGATGGCGTCGGGCTTGGCATGGGCCATGAGCGCCGCGTTGACCTGATAGGGCTTGAAGGCCTTGACCCGCGCTTCTTCCTCGTCGGGCGGAATGTGGTAGCTCATCCACGAGTCGGTGTAGACCACGTCGGCATCCTTGGCCGCCTCGGCCGCGTCGTGGAAGACCTCCACCTTCGAGCCGGTCTTGGCCGCCATCTGGAGACACTCGTCGAGCACGGCCCGATCGGGCGACATCTTGGCGTTGTCGGGACATCCCACGGCGATATCCATGCCGCTCATCGAGCAGCCGTACATGAGCGAGTGGGTCACGTTGTTGTAGCTGTCTCCCACGTAGGTGAGTTTGAGACCTTTCAGGCGTCCCTTCTTCTCCTTGACCGTCATCAGGTCGGCGAGGATCTGGCAGGGGTGGGAGAAGTCGGTGAGGCCGTTGATCACGGGCGCGCTCGAATTCTCGGCCACCTCGAGGAGCACCTTGTGGCTGAAGAGGCGGCACATGATGATGTCGGCGTAGCGGCACGCCACCTGGCCGAAATCGTGGATGTTTTCCTTCTTGCCGAGGGCCGAATCCTTGATGTTGTAGTAGATCGCGTGGCCGCCCATCTGGGTCATGCCCGTCTCGAAGGAGAGCCGCGTGCGGAGCGAGGGCTTTTCGAAAAACATGAGCAGCGTTTTGTTCCGGCAGGCGTCGGCGTACTTTGCGGGATCGGCCTTCACGGCGATTCCGAGATCGATCACGTCGAGCATGAATTCGGGGGTCCAGTCGATGAGCCTCAGAAGATGCATCGGTTCTCCTCCTTGCCGGCTATGAGCCGGGCGATAAGACGTTGAATTGGTTCTATTTTAAAGTTTTGACCTAAGTTTATCAGCCGTTGGAACCGACGATCGGATTCCTCGATTTGTTGATGGCCAACCGATAAGCTGCAAGCAATCGCAAGGCGGTTGAATGGCAGCTCCATCGGTCCTCGTGCGGCACCCATCGGAATCACTTGGCAAAGAAGAAAAAAAATCTAAAGAGTTATAATCGTTCCCGCCTTGCCGTGGAAGGCGTCACCCAGTTTTTGGTCGGATGTGATGACCACCCGCTTGCCGCCGTCTTCCTCGAGAAACTTGATCGCCGCCCGGATCTTGGGTCCCATGCTTCCCGCAGGAAAGTGACCCTCATCGAGGAACACTTTCGCCTCGGCAACGGTGAGCCGGTCGAGCTGGGTCTGGTCGGGCTTGCGGAAATTGATGCAAACCTTGTCCACGTCGGTGAGAATGATGAATTCATCGGCGCCGAGCTCGGCGGCGAGCACCTCGGAGGCGAGATCCTTGTCGACCACGGCGTCGACTCCCTCGAGGCAGTTGCGATGATCGCGGTAGACCGGCAAGCCGCCGCCGCCCACGGCGACGACCAGGGTGCCCGTCTCGAGCAGTGTCCTGATGACGGGAGTCTCCACGATCTTGAGCGGAATGGGTGACGGCACGACGCGGCGGTATCCGCGCCCGGCGTCCTCGATGTAGGGGATGCCTCGTTCCTTGAGCCCGACCGCTCCTTCCTCGTCGAGAAAGGGGCCGATCGGTTTGGTCGGATTGAAGGTGGCCGGATCGTCGGGATCGACGATCACCTGGGTGAGCACGGCGGCCACCTCGCGCTCGATGCCATTGAGGGTGAAGAAGTTTTTCAAGGTCTGGGCAATCATGTAGCCCATCTCGCCCTGGGTCTCTGCGACGCACACGCCGAGGGGAAGCTCGTAGGCCTCGTCGATCGCCTCCTCGACGCGGATCAGGATATTGCCCACCTGGGGGCCGTTTCCATGGGTAACGACCAGATCGTGGCCTTCGTTGATGATTCCCGGGATGTCCTTGAGCGATTCGCGGGTGTTGGCAAACTGCTCGTAGACCGTTCCACGCTGGTAGTTTTTGATGATCGCATTGCCGCCGAGGGCGATGACGACACGTTTCTTTTCCGCCATGGCTCTCTCATGGGAAAAGGGTTTTTACGACCAGGGCCCAAACAGAAAAGTATAGCATCTCTTCTATCGGAGGTTTAGATCTTATAAATGAATAAACTTTCTCTGGCGCCCCCCTGGTGTGGTGGTATTCTCGATTAGACATAACCGCTCGGAGTGGAAAGAGTTCCGATGGCTGATCCTCAGTACGAGACCTATGAGAATAGGCTGATCCAGGGCGACAATCTCGACGTCGCGCGGGGTATGCCCGAGGAGTCCGTCGATCTCTGTTACATCGATCCCCCCTTCGGCACCGGGCGCAGCCGAAAGGGGATCGAACTCGGTCTCTCCACCGGAGGGCGGTCGCGCCGGTCGGGGGAGGGCCAGGAATTCGCCTACAATGACGGCTGGACGGGCGGCATCGACGCCTACGTCGGGTGGATGCGGCCGCGTCTCGATGCCTTCCTGCGCGTCTTGAAGCCGAACGGCTCGCTGCTCGTCCACGTCGACTGGCGGGCGTCCCACTACGTCAAGGTCCTGCTCGACGAGCTCGCCGGGAGGCAGCGCTTCGTCAACGAGATCGTCTGGCACTACGCCACGGGCGGCGGCCGCACCGCGCGCCGTCTGGCGCGCAAGCACGATGTGATCCTCTGGTACAGCCGCGGCGAGAAGTACACCTGCAACCTCGACGCCGTGTCGCGTCCGCGCCATCTCTGCCGTCTCTGCGGCCGGAAGGCGCCCGACAAGAACCATATGAAGCGCACCTGCGATGAGAATGGCCGCGCGGTGCGCACGATCAAGTCGGCGGGGCGCGAATACCGTTATTACGACGATGATCCTGCGCCTCTGCCCGATGTCTGGCTCGACATCGCCCACCTGCAGCAGCGCTCTCCCGAGAGGACCGGCTACCCGACGCAGAAGCCGCTCGCCCTGCTGGAGAGGCTCGTGCTCCTCTGCTCCAACGAAGAGGATCTGGTCGCTGATTTTTTCATGGGCACGGGAACGGCGCTCGTTGCCGCCGCCCGCCTGGGGCGGCGGTGGTTCGGCTGCGATGCGTCGCCCGACGCGGTCGAACTCGCGAAAGGCAGGCTGCCATGAGACCGGCGTCCACCCTGTCGGGCCGAGGCATCGTGGCCTTTTCGATTCTCCTCTTCTGTGCCGCTCTCGCGCTCCATCTCCTCTACCTCGGAGAGATCGACGAGACGACATTTTTCACCGATCCCATGCTCGATTCGGCCAACTATCATGCCAAGGCGCTCGACATCGTCGATGGGACAAGATCGCCGGAGGGGGTCTTGACCCATAATCCGCTCTACCCCTTCATCCTCTCCGTCCTCTACAGGTTCATGGAAGAGCCGAGCTTTTATGCGGTGCGCGTGGTCCAATCGATACTCGGCGCTCTGAGCTGCGTGCTTATCCTGCTCGCCGGAATCCGTTATCTCGATTGCCGCACGGGACTGCTGGCCGGCGCCGCCGCCCTGCTCTACGCGCCCTTTGTTTTTTTCAGCGGCGAACTGATCCAGAGCGCGTGGGTGCTTTTTTTCTTCCTCCTTTCCTTCGTGATTCTGCCTCTCCGTCGCCCTGAATTCAGGGTCCGATGGCTCGTGCCCCTCTTACTGTCGGGTGGGTGCTTCGGAGTCGGTCTACTCGGCAGGCCCAACATGCTGCCCTACCTGGTCGTCTTCTGAGTGTGGCTCGTCTTTCGTCCCGTGGGGGCGGCATCCGATGGGCGGTCTACCCTGTGGGCGTGCTTGACCGATCGATCTCACCTGATCGGCGCGACCGTGACCGGTCTGGTCTTCTGGATCGGCGCTCTCGGTGTGATCGCGCCGGTGACGGCAAGGAACTACGCCGCCGGCGGGGAGTTCGTGCTCATCACCGCTCATGGGGGAATCAATTTCTACATCGGAAACAATCGAGACGCCACGGGCTGGTACCACACCCCTTCCCGATTCGAGGGAACCCAGGAAGGACTGGTGAACAGCGGCCGTGCCCTGGCCGAAGCCGACCTGGGCAGGGAATTGCGCCACGGTGAGGTCTCGTCCTACTGGTTCTCGAAAGCATGGCG
>Ga0180430_10000678_pt1 | contig 36259 bp, 31 predicted proteins | sample SS_ome_9_FD_132999 | JGI IMG/M metagenome (GOLD analysis project Ga0180430, IMG submission 132999) | Hypersaline lake sediment archaeal communities from the Salton Sea, California, USA - SS_1_S_2 metaG | ecosystem: Environmental > Aquatic > Non-marine Saline and Alkaline > Hypersaline >...
AGATCCTGGGAACCCACGGCCTGGGCTGCCTTGGCCAAATTATTCAATGGGGCAGCTAGACCCCGGCTGCTGATCACACCAACCAGAATACCCACCATGGATATTAAAAAAAGTATCCTGACCAACCCAACGACAATTTCACTTTGACCATACCTGTTCATCCTGTTCAAGAATGTGGGGTGCTCACCGTCAGGAAGCTGTTCAGCCAGGCTTTCATCTGGATGAACCAGGTTGATGTTATCCGCCTGGATTGTCAGGTAGATACCCGTTGGGACGACAATCAGAAAGATCATGATCGCCACATATGTCAGGCTAATCCTTACCCAGAGTTTATTCATGTCGACAGATCCCTTAATCGATAGCCAATGCCATGAACTGTCTGAATGATTGAATCCTCCCCACCAGGATGATCGATCTTGCGGCGCAGGTTCTTGATATGGGAATCCAACGTTCGTCCAGCACTAGCCGAACCATACCCCAGGGCTTTCTCTGCCAGTTCATCCCGGGTGATCACAAACCCAGGATTCTCCATCAACTCTCTCAGTATTTCAAATTCAGAAGGAGTTAAATTAATCACATCTCCATTTCGAGTCAGTTCGCGTTTGCCAATATCAAGGACCAGCTCCCCCGTATTTAGGCGCTGCGGTAGCTGGGACTCTTGTTGAAGCTTGGATCTTCGCAATAAAGCCCGAACTCTGGCCACTACCTCTCGAGGATTAAAGGGCTTGGTGATGTAATCATCGGCGCCAATCTCTAAGCCTACAATCTTGTCGTTGTCTTCTACTCTGGCAGTGAGCATAATGATAGGAGTAGCTGCGATATTCGAGTCTGCTCGTACTAAACGAGCAACGTCCCAACCATCACGGTCTGGAAGCATTAAGTCAAGGATCAATAATTGGGGTTTTTCCGAACGTAGTATCTGAAGAGCCGATTCTCCATCATACGCCGTCAAGACATGATAACCGGCCTTATCCAGGTAAGACTGCACCAGGCGGACGATATCATGATCATCATCAACTACTAGAATTCTATCCATATTCATATGCCTTCCTGCCTCTCTTAGAATAAGAGCCGGCACGGCGTTTCATTACTCACTCCGCAGGGCTTCAATGGGCTCCAGTTGAGCTGCCCGGTTGGCTGGGTAGATTCCAAAAAATAAGCCAACAGCTGCAGAGAACAGGGTTGCCAGGAGGACTGAATTTATTGTGATTGCAGGGTTAAGTAAAAAATCATTGGCCGCAGCTATCCTTCCAATTCCAAGGGATAGCAGCCAACCCAGGATAATTCCAACAATGCCACCCAACACACTCAACAAAGACGATTCGATAAGGAATTGGGTCAAGATATCCTTTTTCTTGGCGCCCACAGCTTTTCTGAGACCAATTTCCTTGGTCCTTTCGGTCACAGAGACCAGCATGATGTTCATAATACCTATGCCACCAACCAGCAGACTGATGCCAGCCACTCCACCGAGGAATATCGTGAAGACACCGGTAACGGTTGATGCCATATCCAGGAACACTTCTTGGGAAAGGATATTGAAATCATTTTCTCCCAGCTTGATCTTGTGTCTGTCTCGCAGTATTGTGGTGACTTCTTCTTCTGCCTTTTTTACAGAATCAGCATCAACAGCTGAGACATAGATCAGATCGACCTGGTTCTTTACACCCCTGGGCATTAATCTTGTTTGCGCCGTGGTCAAGGGAATTAATATTTGATCGTCCGGACTGCTGCCAAATCCCGATCCACCTTCTTTTTTCAGGATGCCCACAACACGAAATGGTTGACCGGCAACCCTGACTGTCTCTCCCACTAACCCATCAGACCTTCCAAACAGATCTTCTGCCACATTTGTTCCCAGGATTGCAGCCGAGGCCAACCCAGAGATTTGAGAAGATGTAAAGAATTCCCCTTCGGTAAGCTCTATGGTCTGAACTTTACTGTATTCTTCAGTCACTCCAACGAAAGCCGCATTTGTGCCATTGCCGGCGTTGGTCAATTCTGCTTGTCCCTGGATCACCGGGGCTGCCGCTGCCACAGATGGCGCATAAATTGGATCTGCTATCGCTTCTGCATCCCGGATAGTCAGTGGTTCAGGATTGGTGACATCATCATAATTGGTCATCACAAAAAGTAGGTTCGTTCCAATGCCTTCAATCTCGCCAACGATAGCCTGTTCTGTGCCGTTGCCGATTGCCAGCATGGCGATCACAGCACCAACGCCGATTATGATTCCCAGCATGGTTAACGCTGTGCGAACCTTATTAGAGGTGAGACTTTCTAAAGCCTCTATTAATGAGGATCCAAAATTCATGCGTCCTCCGCGATTCGTCCATCCCGGATGGATATTATCCGGTCGGTCAATTCTGCCACTTCCGGGTCATGGGTGACTATGATCAAGGTAGTTCCCCTTTCCTTATTCAAATTTCTTAACAGGGCCATGATCTCATCTCCGGATTTTGTATCCAGGTTTCCAGTTGGCTCATCTGCCATAATGATGGCCGGGTTATTGACCAGTGCCCTCGCAATTGCTACTCGCTGCATCTGCCCGCCTGATAATTCATTCGGCCGGTGATGAATACGGTCACCCAGTCCCACTGCTTCCAGGGCTTCTGTCGCAACTTGCTTCCTGTTGCGCCCATTCAATACCGCGTAGCGCATGGGCAGCTCAACATTGGCCAGTGCAGTTGCTCTAGGCAGCAGGTTAAAACTTTGAAAAACAAACCCTACTCCTCGGTTTCGGATCTCTGCCAATTGGTCATCGTTCAAAGTCTCAACGCTCTCGCCGTTCAAGTGATATTCTCCTGCTGTTGGCCGGTCCAGGCATCCCAGGATATTCATTAAAGTGGATTTTCCTGATCCTGATGGCCCCATTATGGAAAGGATTTCTCCCTGCTCGATATTTACCGATAAGCCCCGCAAGGCGTGCACTTCTACTTCGCCCATTTGATAGACTTTGGTTATGTCTTTTGCTTCAACTACTAATTTCGTCATAATTGACTCCTGCCGCATAAGTCTTCTTAGCGGAATGCCTCCACGCCATCTGGAGGTCCATCGCCGGGACCCATCTCATCGAATATACTTACACTGGGCGGGTTCAGAACAACATAATCCCCTTCCCCGATCTCACCATCTAATAACTCACTGTAGTCATCAGATGAAGCGCCCAGGACAACAGGAACTTGGACCAGGGATGCTGTTGTGGCTGTTTTCCCATTCGGGGAGATATAGACAACCTGCTGTCCGCTCACCCAGCGTACAGCCCTGTTGGGGATCAATAAAGCATCTTCAACCTGCCGGACAACGATCTGAACAGCTGCCGTTAAACCCGGACGGACTTCCTCATCCGCATCTATGATCTCAATCGTTACCTGGAAGGAAACTAATCCCTGCTGTTGAATGCCAACAGGTGAAACCTCTACCACCTCGCCGGAATATTCTTCATCCAGGATGGCATCAAAGGAAAGGCTAGCTTTTTGTCCAACATCGATCTGGTTAATATCAACTTCAGAAACCGCAACATCTACTAACAGGTTATCCAAATGATCAATTCTGAACGCCAGGGAGTTAGGAGCAACCAAATTGCCAGGAAGGGATTCCGCTGCCGTGACCACTCCATCAAATGGAGCAGTGATAAAGGCTGCGTCCAGGGCTGCCTGTGCTGCCGAAATGCGGGCTTCCGCCATTAATACATCATCAGGATCTGGCCCGTCTTTGACTTTCTCATACTGTCGCTCTGCAGCCTCTAATCCCGAAAGGGCAACAGCTACATTCGCATCCAGAATGCCCATCTCAATTTCATCCGCTCCATCCTGGAGCCAATTGACATACCATTGGGCATACTGATATTGATTGATTGCGTCTGTGAGCAATATCTGGGCATATGCTTTATTCACTTGTCCTCGGGCGTTATCGTATCTTTTTTGCTTGTTTTCTAGTTGTTTTTCAGCGATAACAAGCTTTGCCTTGGCGGATTTTAATTCTTCAGGTGAATAGCGATTGCCGGGCTGGTTAAGAAGCCAACGATATTCAGCATTATCCAGCAAATCACGGGCCGTAGCAAGCTCAGATTGAGCATTTGCAGCGACTGCTGCTGCATTTTCATACAGATCTTCCAAGGCCCGGGTAGCAGTGATCAATTCCTGTTGGGACATATAATAATTTTGGGGAAGAGAATCATATCTTAGTTCGGCAAGAACCTGGTCTGCCTTCACTTCATCCCCCAGGCTGACGTTGACCTCAGAGACTATGCCGGCCGTTTCCCAATAGAGCGCTGCACTCTGGTCTGCACGGACCTCTCCAGTCTCATCAACCACGGCACTGAGTTCACCGTATTCAATTTGGTATGTTTGAAATTCGCTGCTGCTGGCCTGGCTTTTCTGCCGGGCACTGACAACACCAAATGTCGCTCCCGCCAGGATCAATACCCCAACAACAATAAAGATAATGGTTCTCTTTTTCATGATTAACTCCCTTCTTCGAGCACCGCTGGCGTGATAAGTCAGCGGATAACCTGCAAGATGTCATTTATTAAATTACTGCATCATTTTAGCTTAAGAATCTGGAGAATTTCTGGAGGTGATGTGGAAAATCTGAGGAAATCTCTCACTAGAGTGAAGAAAACAACAATTCTGTAAAGTAAAAACGTGGAAATTCCAGCTGCAGATTAAAAAAAGCTCCTGCCTAAGCAGGAGCTTCGATATTGAATCATGTATAGTTAATCGTTTTTCCGGATCTTTTTCAGTGCCATTTCGGCCGCTTTGATCAACGGATATGCTGTTGGCGGAGCAGTCAATAAGGGGTGTGTTCCAATCTGCATCGTTAGCAAAGAAGATACTGTCATATGGTTCTGAATTGCCAGCCCGATCACATTTACGATCTCGCCAGCGGAGTGGGAACCAAAGACGGATCCACCCATGATCAGGCCTGAATCCTTTGCAACTACCAGCTTGACTGTTTGCTTGTGTGTTCCTGGTAGTTTACCGGGGTGATGGTCCACTCCTTCAAAGCTGGAGGTGATAATATCAAATCCCTCTTCCCGAGCAGTGTCTTCAGTGATGCCAGCAACGCCAAAGCTGTGCTCTCCAAGAGCGGTCGCAAAGTTAGAAATTGTGCCAGTAAAGGTACGGATGGTTTCCAATCCATACAGGTTCATTCCTGTCACCCTGGCTTCTGCGCAAGCCGTAGATGCCAGCATGGCGCCAATAGGCCGGTTAGTAATGAAATCGCGTTTTTCAGAGCAGTCTCCCACGGCAAAGACATCGGCGGTATTTGTCCGCAAATACTGGTCAACCTTGATAAAGCCCAATTCGTTGGTTTCTATCCCGGCTTTTTCGGCCAGTCCAATATTAGGTCGGTATCCCATGGAAAGGATAACAGCATCAGCTTCCAGCTCTTTTCCATCCTGAAGTTTGACCGATTTAACAACTCCGTTGCCGCATAATTCTTTGACACCTGCGCCAGCCTCGACCTTAACCCCTCGTTCAATCAGGACATCTTCTGCCTTGACTGCCAATTCTTCATCAAAGACCGCTCCAAGAATGTGCGGCAGGATTTCTACAACAGTAACATCCTTGCCTTCCTTGTTCAGCTCGTCGGATATTTCCACACCGATGAACCCACCACCGATCACAACAACATTCTTCTTGTCCTGAAGCTTTTCTGTCAGAGCATCCAGGTATTCCTTGTCTTTGGGAATAACATAAACATTCTCAAGGTCTTTTCCTTTCAACCAGCCGGGCTTAACTGGGCTGGAGCCAATAGCTAGAACCAGCTTGTCATAGGAGACTTCTTCTCCATCTGCTAGAGAGGCTGTTTTAGCTTCTGGATCAATTTCCACAACTTCGCCAACCAATAGGTCAACACCTGCTTTTTCCAATCCGGCATCAGGAATTACGTTCTGAGCACTGCTCTCGAGTGAGCCAAAAATGTAGGGGATCCCACAGGGGACAACCACTGCTTTTTCTTTCCGGATCACTAGAAAATCTTTCTCAGGGTAGTAACTCTTACCTGTAAGCGCTGTAACAATGCCTGCTGCACTTCCCCCTATTACCAATACATCTGTCTTTTTCACACAATCCTCCTTCAAGTTCTATAAATAATGTTAGATTCTTACCGACCCGATGGATTCCTCACCTCCGAGTTCGTGCATATTTTCACACACTTGTTTTTGTTTGTCAAATTAAGGTTACACCCTTCTTGTTGCGCCATTTGTAACCTTTTCTCATTTACCCGAACATCAATCCTGTCCTTTCACTGAAGCCCTTCCGCTGGGAATTTATCCAGCCCTTTATTTACTTGTCCGATGCCAATTGGTATAATGCCATCTTAGTTGAGGAGGGGTGCCAGAGTGGCCGATTGGGGCGGTCTCGAAAACCGTTGTGGCCTTATGGGCCACCGTGGGTTCGAATCCCACCCCCTCCGCTCAATTCACAACTGGTCATCATTGCATAACAAAAAACCTGACGAAAATCTGAAGTTATCGTCAGGCTTTTTTTATTATGTTAGTAAATATTTCAGGGAGTCTTATCGCCGGCTTTTCTCATCCGCAAGATAAAGGACATTGCCAGCAAGCCTACGCCCAACAAAAGGATGATAAAAGATTGCCAGGCCAGAGGATTAAAAATTGGACCTAGTATCCTGGTGCTGGCGTCAATCACTTCATGATACAACAACGAGGTAGGTGGGATCGCTTCCTGGATACGTTCCGACAGCCAGCCCCTCCACCAGGGTCTGTAGATAAGCACAGCAATCAGCGATATCAATCCGCTGCCGATCAGGGGAATACCAAACCACTGACCCAGCCCTTCCATAGATCGTACTCCAAAGAACAGGATCAATAACATCAAACCCAGAGGGAGAAGCAGCGCAATATCCAACCACCACCGAACGGTCCGGATCCTCCATTTAAGCGTATAGAGGCTCCCTGGCTCTCCCCCTTCTCTTAGTAAGGCCTGCGTGGCGTTATATTCGGGAGGAGTAGCATCAACCACCATAGCCATGACATCATTATAGACTGCGATCTGTTCTGAATGGGGGAAGGTAGATAATTTACATAATTCAATCACCATCTGGGCTCGCGGCAGGGGTTCTCCCGGGGCTGTTTGCATTTCCTCCATTTGCAGATCCGAACAATCTGGCAGGGATTCATAAAAAGCAACAACAGCCGCCTCTCCTTCCGGGCCAGACATTTTTGCTTTCAGCGGCCTCATATTCCAGCTGATATATGGAAGCTGATCGTCTGAGTTCAGCCAATGATAAAACCCGTTAACTGATACATCGATCCAGGAAGCAACAAGTTCATCTGGAAGAAGCGCATCTTTGAGTTCATTCCAGTTCTTCTCCTTCATAGAAAAGATCAAATTAATGAGGTTAAGTTCCTGCCCTTCAGGTCTATCTGTATCCTCGATCTTGTCAGATATCTCTACTGCCCGTCGGTTGGTCATGACCTCCAGGGCTGCTGGAATTAGTTCAGAGTCCAGCACAACACCAGTTGTGATCTCATTTATCTGCTCCTGGTCAAAGAGCACCTCTCCTCCATTATTCGCCATCAGGGTTAATGGAAGGGTGATCATCAACGCGCCCGCCAGGATAAAAGCGATGAACTTTAATATGGCATTAAAAATAGTTTTCATCCGTTATCCTTCATAAGTTCTTCCCAGGGAACTTCCTCAAGCGATTCCAGTACGAGGTCTGGATCTCCTTCATTACTATAAAACGGAAGCTGACCAGTAAGCTGGTTGGGCACTGCAATACAATATAATCCTGCCCTTTTAGCCGCTAGCACCCCATTAGGAGAATCTTCCAGGACTATTACTCTCTCCCGGGGAAGTCTTGCTTTCTTCAATCCTAAATTATAAAGCGCTGGGTCAGGTTTTGCTATCTCAACTTCATCCGCACAGCTTGTATGATCAAAGTGGTTGAACAGCCCAAGCCGTTTGAGATGGGAATGGACCCAATCTTGATCTGAACTGGAGACAATTCCCAATATCAACCCATGATCTTTGGCTTTGATCACCAGATCTTCCGCTCCTGGGAGTGGTTTTTTCTGCAGGATAAGCTCCGATTCTCTTTGCTTAACTTCTTGAAGGATAGAATTCCTCTTGTCCTCTTCCGGGAATGCTTTCAAAAACCCATCAATCGGACCCAGGTGATCTGTAGATTTGCCCAGGATCTCTGCCCATTCTTCTAGAAGCAGGACTTTTCCATATTCGTTGAACTTCTCTTTCCAGGCCTGAAATATTGTCGTTTCTGTATCAAGGATCAAACCGTCAAAATCGAATAGCATTCCTTGTAGTGGTGTTTGCAACATCATATTCGTGATTATACAGGATATCCTGATTTCCCTTACCTTACAGTAGTATAATTATATGGTTCTTCTATTTATTACTTTGGATCAATAATATGGTAAAACAACTCCAGCTGATCATCCGCTTATTGAGGGATAAAAGGGTTCACCCACTGATCAAAGTGCTGCCGTTTTTATCCTTGATATATTTGATCTATCCCGATTTTGTACCCGGCCCATTTGATGATGCCGTCGTAATCGGATTATTCATACAGTTCTTTATGAGCCTAGTTCCTGACGAGCTAATCGAGGAGCATCGTCACGAACAGGAGATAGAAGATCTCAACTCAAACGGCGAAGACACTATCATCGAGGGAGAATTCTGGGAAGAATAACTCTCCACCTTAAAAAAAAGAAACTCCCCAATTGGGGAGTTTTTCTTATTGCGGTTGCGGCTATAAATAATCCTCTTCATCATCCCCGTCATCAAATTTAATTTCAAATTCAATGTCTTCCCGGGCTTGTCTGACCCATAATTGGATCATATCCCCGTCATCAGTCTCTTCGGCGTGAGCAGCGATGATCGTAATTTCGTCAACGAGACCTGTTTCAGTGCGATATTCCAGCACTATGGGCTCTTTCTTCTGCCAGGCATTTGTGCAGCGGTCTACCAGGTTATAGCCATCAAAGGCCCTCAGCTCCGTATAATAAGTATCATACTGGCCCGGGCTTTCGGCTACTCCCTGGATCCACAAACCATTCACTTCGCGGAATTCAGGGGTTGGTCCTTCTATGATAGTGATTTTTTCTGTCATCAAGCTGCAGGATCGCGTCGATCCATTCCTCCACTTAGGGCTATCTTACCATAATTTCCTGTCCGGTAAACCACCAACCATCTTACGGTTTTTTCAGGCATTTTCCTATCAAAGAAATGCGTTTTCTTCTTCTGAAGTATAATAAATTAGTCTGCCTGGCGTATTTATCCTGTTTTCTCTCAAGCAGGTTGGGTTTATCCTAAATTTCTATCTTAATGGATCATCATATGGCTCCCCTTCAGATTCTGGCCTTTTCTCCCAAAACTTCCTTACAGCGAAAGATCAAGGAAGCATTATCATCCCGTTCTGATTTTGAAATTAATAATATATCTTCCATTCCGGGAGATATCCCTTCGAATTTAGAGAAGGCTGCCTGGATCGGCATGGTAGATATGGAAATCCTTTCCGAGCCTGTTGAAACACTAATAGAAACCCTTCAGTCTCATTATCCTGGTCGGACTTTTCTTCTGCTATCAAAGAACATCACCCAAGATATTGCACCGCTTCCCCCTGATATATATCTGCTGGATATTGAGTCCCTTACAAATCCTATGTTCCTTCTTTTCCTGAAAGTGCTGGAAGATAAGGATGCTTTATCCAATTCAAAACAGAAGGCTGAATCGGATCTCAATAAGAGATTAAGCGAGCTGTTGCTGATCAGAAAAGCCAGTCTGCACCTGACTATGAATTTATCTCTAGATTCTGTTCTGGAGTCTATTTTGGAAAGCGCCTTGGATTTGGTTTCTGCGGATGATACACACATCTTCCTCTATGAGCATGGCGTACTTTCCTTTGCGGCCGCTCTCTTTGATGGACATCAGCAGAATATTCCTTTCATGAACCCCCGTCCTCACGGTATGACATATCAAGTAGCCAGTGAGGGATCAAGGATCGTAGTTGACAACACCATGACCAATCCACTCTTCGAGGATCGTCGTTGGGAAGGGGCAATTATCGGACTACCTCTAAAAATTGGCAACACAGTGTTGGGCGTGATGAACATAGCTTTAAAAAGACCTCATGTCTTTACTGAAAGTGAGATCCAGATCCTGGAATTCTTAGCAGATCAAGCTTCGATTGCTATTCAAAACGCTCGTCTTTATGAACAAGCTCAACAAGAGATTGCCGATCGAAAGAAAGCCGAAGAATCCATAAAACACATGGCTCACCATGATGCTCTGACGGGACTTCCCAACCGTCGGTTGTTCAATGAAAGAATTTCTCTGGAAATTTCTCGCTCCTTGAGAAATAATCAAAAAATTGGCGTGATGCTATTCGACCTGGACCAATTGAAAGGAGTGAATGATTCGTATGGACATTCGGTGGGAGACCTTCTGCTCCAAGCCATCGGCCAACGCTTATTGGGTTTGCTTCGAAAAAGTGATACTGTGGCTCGCATGGGCGGAGATGAGTTCCTATTGATCCTCCCTGAAATGAAACAACCAGAAGATGCAGTTCTAACAGCAGAGAGGATACTCAATGCATTAAGTACTCCTTTCCTGCTGGAAGGAAATCAAATCAATATCACTACCAGCATTGGGATAGTTTTTTTCCCAGATGATGGAACAGAAGTTGACGAATTGATCAAAAAGGCAGATACAGCCATGTATAAAGCCAAAGAAAAAGGTGGAAATATCTATCATTTCTATACGGACTGAACTCAATTCCCAATGTATCAACTACTTATTCTTATCCCTTCCACAGTAAATACCGATGCATTAGATGAGGGCTGGCCTGCTTTTTTGGACGCAGCCGAGTCTATGGACGGGTTGATTCGTGAATCCGTTTCCAGGGTAGATCGCAATATTTTCGGGCAAAATAATATTCTCCGGATTTACAGCTTTCTTTTTCATGACAAAACATCTTTTAATCAAGCCCTTATGTCTTCTGAGGGAGAGAAAGCAGGGGAAATCATCCATCAGATAACTGGGGGAGAGGTCATACTCCTCGGTGGAACATTCCATGAAGATTCTCTGGATCATATCCAATCCTGGGAAGATATTGAAGAGGGGTCATGAAAAGGTCCTCTTCTTCGCTTTTGAAATGGCTGCTGGTTCCTGTCATCTTGATCTTCTTCACCTCCCTGTTATATATGTACTTCCAATTTGGGACAGGTTCTTCTTCCAGAACAAGAAAGGTTATAAACTGGATAAGAAACCCGCGCGCTCTCTCTGAATGGAAAATGGAGTCCAAAACTCGCTGTTTGGAATCCACACCTTTTCTATTTCCAACGGATGGATATATCGGATATTTATGGGATGATTCATTTCGACCGGGTCATCGTCATCAAGGTATCGATATTTTCACCGACCTAAAATCAGGAGAAGCTCCTGTTTATGCGGCACATGCTGGATATCTGACCAGACTTTCTGATTGGAAATCTTCCCTGATCATCCGTATACCAGAAGATCCTTTATCCCCTCACCGCCAGATATGGCTCTACTATACCCATATGGCAGATTCAAAAGGAAGCTCATATATTCTTTCAGATTTTCCACAAGGAACGAGTGAACTTTATATTGAAGAGGGAACGTTGCTAGGCTACCAGGGAAATTATTCTGGAACTCCCGGTAATCCTACAGGAATACATCTTCATTTCTCAATCGTAAAGGATAATGGACAGGGAAGTTTTTTGAACGAATTGAAAATTCAAAACACATTAGATCCATCTCCTTATTTTGATTTACCCTTGAATGGGAAAGAAAACACATCTGAAATTCCCGTTTGCCCTCACTAATTGGAATCTAATCCGGGGAGGAATTAACCATGTCTGAAAAAGAGTTTGTGGTTTTCGAATTAATCAAGCAGGTCGGCTTAGTAAAACTCAATCGTCCTGAATCCTATAATGCTCTCAATCTGCAGCTCTTATCTGAGCTAATGGAAACTCTGAAAGAATTGGATGAAAATGAGGATATCGGCGCGATGGTCATCACAGGAAATGACAAATCATTTGCTGCTGGAGCTGATATATCCTCCATGTCCGAAGCCACAGAAGAACAGATCAGACAAAGTGATTTCATACCCACATTTTCACTGATCAGAGAGATCAGAAAACCAATCATTGCCGCCGTATCTGGATACTGCCTGGGCGGAGGGTTGGAATTGGCCATGTCCTGCGACATGATCATTTCTTCCGAAAAATCAAAATTTGGACAACCTGAGATAAACCTGGGGATCATTCCTGGCGCAGGTGGTACCCAGCGGTTGACAAGAGCAGTTGGAAAAGTAATCGCAATGGAAATGATCTTGAATAATCGTACGATTAAAGCTGATGAAGCTCTTTCAAGAGGATTGATCAACGCAGTATATCCACTAGATAGTTACTTAGAAAGAAGCCTTGACCTAGCCCAAGAAATAGCTATAAGAGCCCCATTGGCAATTCAGGCAGCCAAGAAGGCCATCAATCAGGTTTATGAATCAAATCTAACAGATGGACTGAACACAGAACGAGATCTTTTTTATGCTCTTTTTTCCAGTCAGGATCAAAAGGAAGGTATGAACGCTTTTCTTGAAAAGAGACAACCGTCCTGGACTGGAAGTTAAGTTTCCCTTATCCATTATCCCCAATATGTATTAATAATTATTTATAGTAATCTTAGTAGGGCTTGTGGATATGTGGAAAAAGGAGTTTGGGATAGTAGGGAAGTAAGTATGATCTAATATTTGGCTTATATATGGCTATACAATATCTACATACACCCATAGATACGGTTGCGAAGATTTCGACATACTTAGAAATTTACCAACAGCCTGTTGGGGATAGTCTTGAATAGAATCTCAATTTTCGGGAAAATATTAGTAGGGATAGGAAATTTATAAAAAGGTGTGAATAAGAGCCCATTTTCTCCAAGAATAATCAGCGAATAAAGGCTGAGTTATCCCCAAAAAGAGAGGGTTATCCACACAAAAAGTACACTTATCCACAGAAAATGAGGCCACATTAACAGAATATTAAGATAAAAAAACCTTCGAGAAGAAGGTTTTTTTTGGGAAATTGAGGCATTTAATAGGATTAATCTGGGGAAATAGTAGTTCCGTCGGGGATGAGCACACTTTTAGCAATTACCACAATCCCATCCCTGATGAACCAATATTTCTCATCTTTCTGTGTCCCGGGAGGGAAGGGTTTGATGACAACATTAGCACCAATGCGGGCGTTTTTATCAATGATCGCACCATCGATATAAGAATTCTCTCCAATACCCAAGGGCACCGGAATCTTCTCTCCCCTGGTTTCGTCGTAGTAATCAGCACCCATAATAATTGTGTTTTTGATAACAGCACCATCCTGGATCTGGCTTCTAAGCCCAATCACAGAGCGAGAGATCTCTGCGCTGCCAATTGTGCATCCATCGGAGAGGGAAACATTTTCAAGCTGTCCCCCAGCGACGATTGATCCAGGCAGGAAGCGGGCATGAGTATAGATAGGATGATCAGGATCATAAAAATTAAAAGGAGGAGAGGGGTTGGTCAAGTTCAGGTTTGCGTTGTAGAAGGAACGCATGGTTCCAATATCCTCCCAATATCCCTCGAAGTCATAGCCAACAACTTTATGTGAGTTTATGGCATGAGGGATGACCTCTTTTCCGAAATCATCCACATCAAGCTCTTTTAGAAGTTCGTCAAGGACTGAGGTTTTAAAAAGATAGATTCCCATGGATCCAAGCAGTGGGCGATCGGGATCATCGCGGCTGATGAAAGATTCTTGAACAGCAGGATCTTTGGGCTTTTCAACAAAATCTGTGACGATCTGGTCTTCACCTCTCTTCAGGATTCCGAGTCGGGAGGCATCTTCCATGGCAACTGGCTGCAGGGCAATTGATATGTCTCCACCATTTTCCCACATATGGCGTGCCATCTCACCATAATCCATGCGGTATAGATGATCCCCCGCAAGGATCAAAGTGTATTCTGCTCCGGTACTGTGAATTTCAAAGAGCTGCTGCCGGACTGCATCGGCTGTGCCCTGGTACCAGGTAGAATTTGAGACGGTTTGTTCAGCAGCCCAGATCTGGACCCAGCCTTGATGGAAAGGATCGAAGTTATATGTCCTTGTGATATGGCGATGCAGGGATACAGAGTTGAATTGAGTTAAGAGAGCGATTCGATCGATATTGGAGTTTATGCAGTTGCTGATCGGGATATCGATCAGGCGGTATTTCCCTGCAATTGGAACAGCCGGTTTTGCACGTACTTTTGTCAACGGAAAAAGGCGGGTTCCCTGTCCTCCACCCATGATCACTGCCAGGATATCTTTTGTAGATGGCACGCTGTTCTCCTTCTAGATTGGCGGTATATAAGGATTATATCCTTTCCAAAGAGGATATCCAAAAATTTTTGAAATTCATTGAGGAGGAGATGGAAAAGCACCTTTTTTCTCAAGCAGACAGAGCGAGCCTTTTCCCTAACTGATATACTTGATCCATGAGATCTGGATACTTATCCGCATCACCGATATCCAGTACAGAGCCATGGACCAGGCCATCAGAAACCAGGCCTGTAAATCGGCAGCAGCCTTCCTAAGTGTGGATGACCGTGATGCCCCCAGATGAATAAAGATAAGAATCTCTATAGACCATCAGAAGAGATAAACTCTTGCCTTTCAGCTCAAAATTTTGTCCAGATTCCTTGGCGCCAGCGGCCAACTGCTCAGACAGGACAGCTGTATTTCCCTTCAATCGTGGACTACCATTCAAGATAAGTATCTTCTTATTCAAGCTTCGCCTTCATGCGGGATTCGTGATTAGGATTCTCTTAACATAGACCAAGTTCAGTGACAAGGCCATTGGGATTAAAAAAAAATAAAACCGATCCGCGATAACGAGATCGGTTTATTAGTATCTGTGCCGAAGGTGGGAATCGAACCCACAATCCTCAAGGGAACGCGAGTTTGAGTCGCGCGCGTCTGCCAGTTCCGCCACTTCGGCATTTCGTGAATTAGTATACCAAAAGAATAAAGAAGGTCAAGACGGACAAAAAAAGGATAACAGCCATCAATAACGGGACCATTCAAATTAGTCAGAACATTTCGATTAAACCCCTTGCGCACCAGAGAATATCAGGTAGAATATGGGCTGATACAATGATACAATATTTTCTGCTGACAACGGAGAGAAGAGATGGAAATTGACGTAGAGTTCCAGAGCGGCATACCTCTCTATGAACAGATTGCCCACCAGGTGCTGGAGATGATCGACTCCGGCCAACTACAACCCGGAGATCAACTACCAACCACCAGAGATCTGGCCGTGAAATTAGGTGTGAACTTTAACACAGTTGCTCGCGCCTACAGGATGCTTGATCAAGGGGGGATCATATCCACCCAGCACGGAAGAGGAACGTTTATATTGGAGAAGAGAGAAAAGAAACCAGTGGGTAAACACAAGCTAGAAAACATAGAAGATCTGACTAAATTCTATATTCGAAAAGCCACCTATTTAGGTTTCAACTCTGAGGAAATCAGAGCTTGTTTTGAGGAAATAGTCGAGAGAAATGAGGACAAAAAAACAGGAGACTGAGGGAGGATGTTTCACGTGAAACATATATATTTATGACAATAACTGGGTTGATTCTAAGGATATTGAACGCAGGATTGATGATAGGAATTCCGATAGCCGTGGCTCTCCTGATCTTCAAGAAGGGAAAGAGCGGGTTCCGTCCGATCTGGATTGGAGCGGCGGTATTTATACTCTCTCAGGTTGGGCATATCCCTTTTAATCAGTATTTAATGATCCCGGGCCTGCGGGCTCTCGGCGTTGATGTCGCTGCCCAGGGGGGAGGTTCTCTCTGGGTTCTTGGTCTGGCTGCGGGATTGTCAGCCGGAGTTTTTGAGGAGGTCGCCCGATATTTGGCCCTTAAATTCTGGTTGAAAAAGGACGCTCATACCTTGTTGCCTTTGAAATACGGGATTGGTCATGGAGGGGTTGAGGCGCTGTTGTTTGGATTGCTGGCGGGGTTTGCTCTTGTCCAGGTGCTGGTATTGGGGGGAGATGGAATGGAGTCGCTGCTGCCGGCTGATCAGGTAGATCTCGCCCGCTCCCAGATCCAGGCCTATTGGGCTGTGCCCTGGTATCATTCGCTGCTTGGTGCAGTTGAGCGAATATCGGCCATGGCTTTTCATATAGGCGCGTCTTTATTGGTTTATAAAAGTGTCCGCACAAAAAATTTCCTGTATCTGCTAATCGCTGTTATTGGGCACACGGCCCTGGATGCTTTTGCAGTTATCGCGGTCAAACAGATGGATTTTCTGCTGTTGGAGGGCGTTCTGTTTGTCTTCGCCGCGGGATGGCTTTATTGGGCCTGGAAAATCAGGGAAATTGATCCAGAAGAAGATCTGGAGAGGCCTGTTCCAGAACAAGTGCAAATATCAGCAGCTCGAGCAACTACAGAACAAATAGAAGAGAGTCGTTATGATTAATAATCGTCCAATCATTGTCACAGAAAAGCTTACCAAGAGCTTTGGTGAGAACGTTGCTGTAAATCAGTTAACATTATCCGTCCAGCAGGGAGAGGTGTTTGGATTGCTGGGTCCGAATGGGGCTGGGAAGACAACCACGGTCAGGATGCTGGCGGCGCTGTTGGTGCCTTCTGGTGGAGAAGCGGAGGTCGCGGGATTTAAAGTTGGAGATGAAGACCAGGAAATTCGCCGCAAGATCGGACTTTTACCGGAAGCTCCAGGGTTGTATGATTCGCTTTCGGCAGAACAAAACCTGGCTTTTTTTGGTTCTATGTATGGCGTTGATAATATCGCTGAGCAAACACAAAAATACCTGGAATTGTTAGGGTTGTGGAACAGGCGCTACGAACCGGTGGGAACATTCTCAAAAGGCATGCGACAAAAATTGGCCATTGCCCGGGCTTTGCTCCATGAGCCTGACGTGCTCTTTTTGGACGAGCCCACCAGCGGGCTTGATCCCCAGGCCTCTCGATTGGTGAGGGAGTTTATTGAGGATTTAAAAGGAGAAGGGCGCACGATTATTTTAACCACCCATAATCTGGAAGAGGCGGATCGTTTATGTGATCGGGTCGCGGTAATTTCTGGACATCTTCTGGCCTTAGACGCCCCAGGAGAATTGAGAAGGAAGATTTTTGGCAGAAAGGTGGTCTTTCATTTACAGGAAACTAACCAGGGCTTGATTGAGGCCCTGAAAAGGTTCCCGTTTGTGAGCGATGTGCAGGCGGTCGACAACAAGATACTGGCTGCTGTTGAAAATCCTGAAGAGCAAAATCCTCAAATCATCCGCGCTCTTGTTGAAGGCGGTGGAGATGTGCAGTTTGTGGGTGAGCTCAGGAGGCGGTTGGAAGATGTATACCTGGAGTTGATGGGAGCTATAGAGGATGATAAATATGGAAAGAATTAAAGCGATAATTATCAAAGAATGGCGGGAAGTGTTCAAAAATAAATTCGTGCTTTTCACGGTTTCTTTTCTGCCGCTGATGATCACAGCCCTGCCTCTTGTCATCCTTTATTTTGCTGGATCCTCAGATGGTTTCACTGGAATTTCAACAGCTGACCTTCCTCCCCAGTTTGAATCGCTGTGTGGAAGCCTGGAGGGCAGCGATTGTATGCTGTACTATATCGTGACTCAGTTCTTGCTGCTCTTTATGATGGTGCCGGTGATTGTTCCAATGACCATTGCCTCTTACAGCATAGTCGGTGAAAAAACAACCAGAACCCTGGAGCCCCTCCTGGCGACTCCGGTAACCACGGTGGAGATCCTGATCGGAAAGGGTTTGGCCGGTGTGATCCCCGCCGTGTTGACAACCTGGATTGGATACCTGATCTATGCAGCAGGCGCGTACATCATGGTTTCTAATCCGGCAGTGGTCAGTAAGTTGTTTGATCCTTTGTGGATGATTGCTATTTTCCTGGTTGGCCCGCTTTTATCGCTTATGGGCGTCAGTATCTCTGTGATGATCTCCTCCAGGGTGAATGATCCCCGGGTGGCTGAACAGATCTCGGGAATATTTGTGCTGCCTGTGGTAGGCTTGTTCATAGGACAGATGACAGGGATGCTCCTGGTCAATGAAACCTTCATCCTGTGGTTGGCGGCGGTGCTGCTTGTGCTGGACACAGTCCTGTTCTATTTTGCGATCCAGGTCTTTCAAAGAGAAACTATCCTGTCGCGTTGGAAATGAGATTATGATGATAAAAAAATTGTTCAAAGCATTAGTTATGTTAGTTCTCCTGTCAATACCTGTTACAGTGTTTGCGGCCCAGGATGGCCCTCAGCTGCAGCTGGGCTTGACAAGGAATTTTGGATATGGAGGATTGGGCAAGATCCAGGGTAACTTTACGATGAAAGTTACGAGTCCGCAGGAAGGATTAGCTGAAGTCAGGTTTTATATCGATGGGGAATTATTAGATACTGTGAAGTCGGAACCTTTTAATTACAAGTTCCACACCAGCGCATTCGAGGACGGAGAAAGAGTGATGCATGCGGAGGGGACGCTTTTGGATGGCACAATCTTAGAGTCTAATCGCATCACTAAAATATTCCTTTCTTCTGATCAGGCTTGGGGTGAAACACAGCAGATCGTTGCTCCTCTTCTGATCGGAACAGCGGTGTTAACTTTGCTGGGTGTAGGTGTGCCTTTGCTGGCGGGTAAGAACAAGAATTTTGAATTTGGTAAATATGGGCCTGCCGGGGGTTCGGTATGCCCGCGCTGCACGCTTCCTTTTTCGCGGTCTATGCTTTCCCCAAATTTGCTGGCCGGGAAATTGGTCCGCTGCCCGCACTGCGGAAAGATAAGTATATTGCCGCGGGCTTCAAATGACCGGCTGCAAGAAGCGGAAGATCGCTATACTCAAAAAGAAGATCCCGGGATAATACGTTCTGGAAAAAAGGATCTGCAAAAACAGCTGGACGAATCCAGATTTGAAGATTGATACTGGCTTTCGAAACTATTAGGTTAAAAGGGCTCGGTTGGACTATAATTAATCCGCTGAATTAATTATGAGCCCTGAAACCTGATATGTTCAATTCTCTAACAGCCTCCATTACGGAACCTGAAATCCGTAGGAAAACCCAGAAGATCGCCCAGCTGGTGGAAATTAGCGCGATTCTAAATTCCACTTTGAAGCCGGACCTGCTGCTCCAGAATATCCTGGAGTCGGCTGCTGATCTGCTGGACTGCTGTATTATATCCATCTTGCTTTATGATGAAAGAGAGAAAGAGCTCAGGTTCGCTGCGACATCCAGTGTGAATATCGACCAGCTGGAACAGATCCCGGTTCCCCTGGATAACAGCCTGGCGGGTACGATCTATACTGAAAACCGACACCTGGTTATCAATAATACAAAAGATGACCCACGACATTATGACGAGGTGGGTGATGAAGTCGGCCTGCAAGTCGATTCTCTTCTGGGTGTTCCAATGCGAATCAAGGATAGAGTTACGGGAGTGATCGAAGCCCTGAATAAAAAAGAGGGTGACTTTTCAGATTTCGATGTTTCTCTGCTGCTGGTCGTGGCCTCCCAGGCGGCTATCTCGATGCACAACGCACAATTGATCCAGGCCCTTCAAAAAGCCAATATTGAATTAAGCCAGGCAGATAAATTAAAAAGAGATTTAATGGCAGTGGCTTCCCATGAGCTGCGCACACCGTTGGGTAACATTTTAGGATATGCAACTTTGTTGCATGAGGATGCCATTGAAGAAAACAAGCCGCTTGCCAGTTCGATCTTAAAAGCGTCTTCAAAGTTAAGAGCTGTCCTGGATGATATTGCCAATATGAACCTGCTTTATACGGGGGAAGCTGACCTGGATATTTCAGAAAGCACTGTGCAGCAAGTGATTGAATATGCCAGAGAAGAAGTTAATGCCACTGTAAACAAGGAAGATCACACTGTGGTCTATCAAGTCCCGGAAGAGCCGATTCCTCTAAAGGTTGACCTGCCCAAGATGAGTGTGGTTTTTGTAAACTTGCTTCTCAATGCCATTCGTTTTACTCCTGTTGATGGAGAAATCGTATTGCGGGTGTCAGACCGGAAGGACGAAGTTATGGTCTCTATTGAAGATACCGGCAGGGGGATTGCAGGGGAAAGTCTGGAGAAGATCTTCGAAGTCTTTTACCAGGAAGATGACCATATGACCCGGAGATATGGGGGCTTGGGACTGGGGCTTTCTATTGCGCGGGAGTTAGTAAACCTGCATGGGGGAAGGATCTGGGCTGAAAGTGAGGGGCTTGGAAAAGGTGCGAATTTCCAGGTTGTGCTTCCGAAACCAACTGAGTAATTTAGTGTAACCTTATCCGCTTGATGCGGATTCCCCAGCTACTAAAGATTCACAGAGTTCCAAAAAGCTGTCAAAAGCTGCCAGTCGAACAAGATAATCCTTGCCGGCGAAGCCAAGAGCTGTTAGAGCTTTGATCCAGCGCAGCTGTAGATCGGTCCGTTCTGGCAGGGTTGAGATGATCTCTGTCCAGGTCACAAGCAGCGGCCAGAGAGCTTCCACGGGTTTGGAATTTTCATTGATTTCATGGAAGGCTTTTTTGAAATATACTTCACGTTGTGAGAGCAAACAGGGAGGAGAGGTTTCTGATCTGAGAACCGAGACAGCATTTTCCCAATCCTCGATCCAGCCACGCAAAGCGCCTTCAGGCAATGTGATGCCTCCCAATAGATGTTGAAAAGCGATGTTTAACCCCGGGGCATCAACAGCCATAGCTCGATCTGTAAAGGATAATCCCAACCGGCGGGTTGCCAATCGAGGGCCCGAGATCAGGGCTACTGCGTTTACTGCCGACTCGAGGGCAGACAAGAAGATGGGGAATTCATCAGTTATTTGAAGAGGGGGAGAGATCTGGCGATCCAACCAGAACTGACGGGCAGTTTCGAGAAGAGGTTTACTTCTGGCCTGGATATTTTCCGGGAAATCATAATTACTGCGCACACTGGCTTGCGTATAGTCTAGTAGGTGGCGGGGGTCATAGAGGGGGACGGCGTCCCTTAAGGTTGGTCCTAGCCAGGGGTCCAGGCGAAGTTCCCGTGGCGTCCGATAGAGCAGCTCATCATGGTGTTCGATATCAAAATGGATTTCAGGAGTCAGAGGGATGATTTGGTTTTCATCCAGCGGTGGAGCGCTATGGACGAAAACAAGATCAATATCCCCTGCTCCTCCGATCAGTGGAGAACCATAGAGCAGCGAGCCGCGTAAATAGGCTGCCAATATCGAGCGGTTATTCTTGGTTTCTTTATCGACCAGAACCTGAGCATGTTTGCGAAGTATATCGGGTGTAAAGCGCATTCAGCAGTTATCCTTCCCTGGGCTCAGCCTTTATGAAAGAACTGAGTCTGGTATGGACCTACTTTAAGGGTTTGGCGGATCCGATTTTCAACCCAGTCCAAATCTTTTTCATTAGCAACGTAATTCAATTGGTTGGTATTGATCTTAAGTACTGGCGCACCGCTGTGTTCCCCGCTGTAAAATTCATCGTAGGCATCGTTGAGACTTTCTATATACCCCTGATCCATATTTCTTTCATAAACGCGATCTCGGTGAGCGATACGCTGCATCAATATATTGGTTTCTGCCTGCAAATAAACGATCAGATCAGGGCTGGGGAGTTTTTCAGCCAATGCGTTATGAACGCTGAAGTAGGTGTCCAGTTCATCTCCGCCTAACGTCAATCGGGCAAAGAGGGCATCTTTTTCAAAGGTGTAATCAGCGATCAAGTTGTTACCTGATTCCAACGCCTGGGGAACCTCCTGCTGTTGATGGTAGCGGCTTAATAGAAAGAAGATTTGGGTCTGAAAGGCGTAGGCATCGCGGTCGGTATAGAAATCGGCCAGGAAAGGATTTTCTTCGAATACCTCAAGCAGCAGATCAGCCTGGAAGCGTGATGATAATAATCGTGATAATGTGGTTTTTCCAACGCCAATCGCGCCTTCAATTGCAATATACATAGGGCCGGTTTATTCCTTTGAACGAAGCTGTTTTGGGAAAAATCTTTTTGATGTGCCTGGCATTTTCGGCTAATTCAAGTAAATGCAGCCAATTATTGACAAAGGCTGGATGTTAACGCTACACTGCATATTAAGACCTATCAATTATATCGTATAAGGAGGGAAATATGGTGGGCCTGAATCGTGTTCAGTTAATTGGTCATCTGGGCAGGGATCCCGAACTGAAAGATACTCCAAATGGGAAAAAAGTCTGTACTTTCAGTGTGGCAGTCAACCGACGCAAGAGGGATAAAGAGGGGGAAACCCAACAAGTTGCTGATTGGTTCAATATTGAAGCCTGGGAGAGGTTGGCAGAAATCTGTAATGAGTATCTCCATAAGGGGAGCCTGGTATTTTTGGAAGGCAGGTTGCAAATAGATTCTTATGAAGAGAATGGCAGGAACCGCTATTTCACCAAAGTAGTCACCTCCCAAATGCAAATGCTTGAGCCTAAAAACACAAATGTAAACTAATTTCTCAAATAAAATAGAATAAAGAATAACACCCGGGACATCACCCCCCGGGTGTTATTACTTAAGGTCTACCATTCAGTGGAAATACATAGCGAGCGGTTATAATTTCATTAATTACTATTTCTTAAATATCTCTAGCATAAATCGAAAAAGGAAGCTGGTCTATGTTCCCTTTCCAGAAGAAGAAAATCACACTTATCTTGATAGGAATGATCTTGTTGATAGGGCTGATTAGCTTGTCCTGTAATCTCCCCGCTGGCATACAGGAAAAATTTATCAGTTCGATGGGAGAGGCAGGACCTACACCAGTTCCAACGAATACACCGCAGCCATTACCACCAGCGATCGTAGAGTCCAATCCTCCCGTAGGTTCGACCGTTCCTCTCCAGGGAGAGATTATCCTTTACTTTAATCAGCCCATGGATCGGGTATCCACTGAGCTAGCGCTTTCTTCTGCCCCCGATATAGACGCATCTTATACCTGGCTTGATCCAGGAACTCTGAAAATCCAGTTAGAAGAGGAGCTGGAACCCAATACAAAGTTTGCTCTAAATCTAGACACATCCGCAAAGGCAGCCAATGACTTAAGCCTGCCAGAGCAGGTGGATCTGAATTTCTTTGTGCCTGATTGGCTTAAGCCAATAGTCCTTCTTCCCTCGCCCGGAGGTATAGAGATCGACCCTGAGTCTGTCATTGTGGTTACTTTTAATCAGCCTGTTGTACACCTGGGAGACTCATCTTTGGATGCTCTGCAGGTTCTGGACATCAGTCCTTCCGTCGCGGGAAAAGGAGAATGGATCAATACCAGCACCTATCAATTCTCGCCTTCCCCGGGACTGGCTGGAGGGGAAACTTATCAGGTATCACTATCAGGTGAATTGACCAGCCTGTTTGGTGCGGTACTGGATCCAGAGATTAACCTGTTCTGGCAATTTTCTACGGCTTATCCACAAATATTGTCCTGGGAACCTTTTTATGGAGAGTCAGGAGTTCCACTAGACGAAGAGATCCGGATGGAGTTCAACCAGGCCATGAACTCAGACAGCGTCTCCGATAAATTTTCACTGATCGATGAGGAAGGACAGCAGATATCAGGAACGATGGAATGGGATGAAGACCTGCGAGAAGTTGTGTTCAAGCCGGACCAACTATTTTCCAGGTCAACTTCCTATGCCGGAATCCTGCCTGGAGAGGCCCTTTCAGCGGGGGGAACACCCCTGCAGCTCGATACAAGCTATAGTTTTCAAACCACCGGTGAATTCCAGTTCCTTGGAACTCCGGGTGGACAGAATTACACCACCTCAATTTATGAAGGGGCAACGCTGTATTTCAACAATCCGGTTGATAGAGAGACAGTACTGGACAATATCAGCGTTATTCCTGAGGTTACAAATTTAAGTCCTTCAATGGGAGAAACAGGTAACGTTCTGACTCTTTACGGGGATTTCGAGCCACTTACTAATTACAAGTTAATTATCCGCGAATCGCTAGCAGATGAATGGGGCAGTGTGTTGGGGAATGATCGTTCTGTTAACTTCACGACGGAACCGCTATCACCTAACTTGACCATTACCCAGGGGAATAATATCCTCTTCTTGACCGGTCAAGAAAATGCTATCCCGGCCCTGGGTACAAATCTCCACCAGGTTTCTATTAACGTAGGCACCCTGCCGATCGAAGTTCTTCCAGACTTATTCGGTTCTGGTTTTTACGATACTCTGGAGGATTATTACCCATCCGATGCGAGGCAATGGATCCATCAGGCCAGGGTTGCTGGAGATGATAAATATCCGGTCAATCTACCGCTTAGCCAATCTGGGAATGCCCTGCCGCCAGGGTTATACCGCTACCAGATCTACTCTCAAGAGCTTCCTTATAACCCATCGCCCTATTTGCTGGCAGTCAGCAATATTCACCTGACAATGAAAACAAGCCCGGAAAATCTGTTGATATGGGCAGTAGACTTGCAGACAGGAGAAGCCGTTCCAGATGCAGAGGTAAAGATCTACAATTCAGGCGGAGAGGTCTTTTTCTCAGGACAAACCGATCAGGACGGTATCTTCCAGGCAGATTTTCCGGCAGCACTGGATCTTTATAATAGTGTTTTTTATGCCATTACAGGTGAAGCAGGACAAGAAGATTTTAGTATTACGGCCAGTAATTGGGGTTTCGGATCAGAACCATATGAATTCGGATTGAGATCCGATTATGGCGCTCCCAAAGCTCAGACCTATATCTACACAGATCGGCCCATTTACCAACCCGGGCAAACGGTTTATTACCGGTTGATCCACCGTGATCGTGATAGTGGTGAGTACGTTCTTCCAGAACAGAACTCCATTCCTGTGACGTTCTATTTGCGTGGAAAAGATGAATACACCCTTAATCTGCCTCTGTCTGAGTTCGGTACTGCTCAAGGAGAGCTTAGGCTTTCGTCGCTGGCAGAACCGGGTTATTATCGGTTGGAGACAGATACAGGAATGGTCTATTTCCAGGTAGCGAACTATCGTAAACCGGAGATAGAACTTGAACTTGCTCCAGCCCAGGAAGAAGCTCTTCTGGGAGAAGAATTCCAGATGGATCTGGATGCGCGGTATTACTTTGATGCCCCGGCCGGTGATGTCCATCTGGATTGGACTTTGCGAGCAGAGCCGACGAGTTTTATACTTCCTGGATATCAGGTAGGCGTGTTGGGAAGCAACTGGTTTGTTTATCCCGGTATGTACTATCCATCTTTCTGGGGAACGAGGATGGATTCCGGAGAGGACCAGACCAATGCCAGCGGTGAATGGTCTATACAAAAAACACTGACTGATATTGATGTTTATGATCGCCAAGTCAACCTGCCTGCAAACTACACACTGGAAGTAACCGCTCAAGACGAATCCGGATTCCTGGTTTCAAATAGAGAAAAGTTATTAGTTCATCCCAGTGATTTTTATATTGGCGTGAAACCATCTGCCTGGACAACTGTCGCAGATCAGATTGTGGATTTTGAGATCCTGGCAGTCAATTGGGAGAAAGAACCAGATGGAATCAAGACCTTATCAGCAGAGTTTTATAAAGTTATCTGGCAGTATGAAATTGGAGACATCGGGCAAATAGACTATGTCCGTGAAAAAGAGCTTGTTGGGGAACAAGGATTCAGCACGAACCAGGATGGTGAAGCTGAATTGACGTTCATCCCAACGGAACCGGGCACATATCAGCTGGACATCTTTGGTGGAGAAGCCAGAACAGAGGTGACTCTTTGGGTCGGCGGGCCAGGCACTACGGTCTGGCCTACCCAGACCAATCAAAAGATCACTCTGATCGCGGATCAAGATATTTACCAACCAGGGGAAGAAGCAAAGATTTTCATTCCTAATCCTTTTCCGGATGGAGCCCAGGCGCTAGTGACTCTTGAGCGGAATAAGGTGATTTCATATGAAATCTTTTCGATCACTTCGTCTGGCCTGGAAGTAAATGTCCCGCTGAGCGAAGAAGAGGCACCGAATGTATATCTTGCGGTAACTTTAATTGGCATAGATTCAGAGGGAATCAATAGTTTCAGGCAGGGATATATCAACCTGATAGTAGAACCATCAGATCAAATGCTTCAGGTAGAAATTGTTGGAGAACCAGAGCAGCTTGGCCCGGGAGAAGAAGTTCATTTTACACTTCGAGTAACAGATCAGGATGGAGATCCGTTGGAAGGAGAATTCTCCCTTGCAGTGGTGGATAAGGCAGTTCTAGCGCTCACAGAACCCAATTCACCTCCGATAAAAGAAGCGTTTTATGGAATTCAACCCATCGCTGTTAGAATGGGCCTTCCCCTTGGGATGCATGCCGGAAGAATGGTATGGGTCCCTGGTGGCATGGGAGGTGGAGACGGCGCAGCGGAATATTCTATAAGGGATCAATTCAACGATACAGGTTACTGGCAGGCGAATATAGTAACGGATGAAAATGGTTTGGCACAGGTGGCTTTTAACCTTCCAGATAATCTTACAACCTGGCACGCTGATGCACGGGGTATTACCAAACAAACCCAGGTAGGTGAAGGAACAACAGAAGTCGTAACAACGAAAGATTTGCTGATACGACCGGTTACCCCTCGTTTTCTGGTGACAGGAGACCACCTGGCGCTGGCTGCAATAATTCATAACAACACAGCAGTAAAGTTAACAGCCGATGTCTCTTTGCAGGCAGCGGGCATAGAATTGGACATTCCGGAATTCTCAACCCAGACAGTGGAAATCCCTGCAAAGGGTAGGGTCCGCGTTGAGTGGTGGGGAACCGTGGAAGACGTAGATCAGGCCGACCTTGTGTTCACGGCCGATGCGGGTCATTTCCAGGACGCTGTGAAACCCTATCAGGGTCCGCTTCCAGTTCTGCGCTACACTGCTCCTTTCAGTTATGCTACTGCAGGAGTATTGGATCAGGCTGGCCAGGAATTGGAAATAGTATCCTTGCCCAGAAGTTATGATCCAACAGATGGTTCTCTTGATATAGAGTTATCGCCATCACTGGCCGCAGCTGTCCTGAAGGCGCTTGATGCGCAGGATGAGGATCAAGCTTATTCCACTATAGCACAGATGTTCCATTTCTTGCCCAGTGCTATTACATATCAGGCGCTGCAGGAAATGGGTATTGATTACCCTCAACTTGATAGCCGTTTGGAAAAATTGATCCCAGAGACCCTTGATCTGTTGGAAGCATCTCAAAATGAAGATGGCGGTTGGGGATGGTTGGCTGGTGGAACAAGCGATCCTGAGATCAGCTCCTATATTCTTTTTGGCTTGATCAAAGCTCAGGATGCTGGAGTGTTTGTAGAGGACTTGATGACCCAACAAGCGCGCGGCTATCTGCTGGCAACCTTGCCGGCCCTGGACATGTTAACTGAAACTCGCCAATATAACTTGCTGGCATTGCGGTATTTTGCGTTGACAGAAGCGGGGGTAGATGTAAGTTCGGGAATGCAAGCACTGGCTTCATTAAGCAGCCAGCTGGATCCTGGAAGCCAGGCGTTGTTGGCAATGGCATTGGATAAGGAACAGCCGGGTAATGACTCAACCCATACCCTATTATCAAATCTGGCTGGAACCGGAATCCGGTCATCAACGGGAATCCATTGGGAGAGCGATGAAAATTTCTGGTCGTGGATGAATAACACAACATCAACAACGGCAATGGTTACCTATGCTCTGGCCCGGATTGAGGGATCACCGGACCTGCTTCCAGAAGCTATCCGCTACCTGGTATCAACACAGACTCAGGCAGGAGATTGGTGGTCTGCCTATGAAACAGGATGGTCTATCCTGGCATTGAATGAAGCGCTAAGGAAAAGTGGCGAGCTTTCCAGTGGATATGATTTTTCAAGTACGGTAAATGGAAAGGAGCTAATTAGCGGAAAGGCAGAAGGATCAAGCCAGTTGGAAGCCGCAGCTGCTTCAATTCTGATGGAAGATCTATATGCAGATGACCCCAATGCGTTGGTGATCAATCGCTCCGAAGGCGAAGGGACATTATATTATAGAGCACACTTACAGGTTTATAGACCCATAGAAGATGTCCAGCCTTATGGACACGGGGTAAGTATTTCCAGGGTTTATGCTGACCTGTCTGATCCGAGGGAGGTGCATTTTACACAGAGGGGAGAAATAGGTCAACTTGTTCAAGTCCAGCTGACCGTAACTGTTGAAAATGATGCATATTACGTGATAGTAGAAGACTATCTTCCGGCTGGAGCAGAAATACTGGACACACGATTAGAAACTTCCCGGGAGGATTTGGGAGGGGTTCAAAACGACGCTCCGTTTAATAATGGTTGGGGTTGGTGGTATTTCAATACGCCGCTTGTCCTGAACGATCGGATAACCTGGGCTGCCAAGATCCTGCCCGAGGGCACATATCAGCTGACCTACACAATCTCCCTGGCACACCCTGGTGAATACCAGGTGATTCCGGCCCGGGCCTGGCAGGCGTACTTCCCCGAAGTACAGGCCATCAGCGCGGGAGAGGAATTTGTGATTGAAGCTGGTCAATAGTCTAGCAACTTATTGTTGCCGGGTTGCGTTTATATTAATAAATCCCGTTCATTAAAAACCGAACTGGAACCAGTTGGTGTTGAAGATCACCTGGCAGGTCAGAGCGACGAAAATGATCAAGAGAATAAATCCGCACCCACATCCGGTGCAGGAGGCGCCCTTACCGAAACCAAAAGTTTTTTGAAGCCAGTCGAATAGCACATCCAGCATCAATAACTTGAATAAACCAGTAAGACAACCTTGCTGCCTGTTCACGTATTTCTCCTTTATTGTTCTTCATTGGTATATACGATAACCATAAGCATAAGTTGCAGGTTTTTTTTGCCGATGAAGTAAAGGCTGTTTACACTGAAAATCAGAGGCCCTGATCTGCGAGAAAGGGAGGTTAGATGCCCCAGAAAAAAAACCTTGGCAAATACTCTAGTGTGATCACTTTCTACCTGGCCCTGGCTTTCTTCTCTATACCACATCTGATTGACGACTTTCTCTTTGATATCCCTGAGGAATTTGGAATCTCGGTGCATCTAGCCCAAGTATTGGCTGGTGTGTTCATTGTGATCTATATGGGTATACTGATTTTGCTGGCGCGCGGAAAGAAGATCGGAATCGGCAGCGCAATGGGGATGGGTATCTTCCTGGCCCTGGCTGGGATACTGAAACATATCCCGCTGATGTTACAACCCGGGCCCTACTGGAGCGGCTGGTTTTCGGAAGGGCTGATCTTCGGAATGATCCTGTCAGGGATAGGAGTTGCTGGTTTTGGCCTGCTGGCAATAGGGAAGGAAAGTTAATCTGAATCAAATATAGGAGTACGCCCATGAGGAAGAAGACGAGATTTTTTCTGGTATGCCTGATAGGTGTGTTAAGCCTTGCTGGTACAGCCTTAAGGACCTCATTGGCCGAGGCGTCTCCCCTTCAGCAGGGAGGTGATTCCTATCCACCTGATAGGTTAGTGAAATTGATCTTCATCCATCATTCCACAGGAGAGAACTGGTTGACTGACGGGTATGGAAATCTAGGCCTGGCCCTGGCAGAGAATAACTACTACGTCAGCGACACCAACTACGGATGGGGGCCATACAGTATTGGTGATCGGACCGATATCCCTGACTGGGAAGAGTGGTTCAGAAGCGACAATACAGCAGCATACATGGACGCCCTCTTCAATGAAAATGAGCAGCATTCGGGGTATACCCGACCAGCAACAGATCCAGGTGGAGAGAATGAGATAATTCTTTTTAAATCCTGCTTCCCAAACTCCGATCTGGAGGGTAATCCAAACGACCCACCTTCAGTGGACGGTTGGTTGTCCGTTGGACATGCCAAATATGTCTATAATCAGATCCTGGAGTATTTTGGAGAGCACCCCGAGAAGCTTTTTATGGTGATCACTGCCCCGCCCTTGAGCGACCGGGGAAATGCGGGAAATGCCAGGGCCTTTAACCTTTGGCTTCTAAATGATTGGCTGGAAGAGAATAACTATCCCTACAGCAACGTAGCGGTTTTTGATTTTTATAACTTGCTGACCGGGAAGGATGGTCACCACACGTATGAAGGCGGTCAGGAAATCCACCAGATTGCCAAGAAGGACACCTTGGCGTATCCATCCGGGGATGACCATCCTTCAAAAAAGGGCAGCCAAAAAGCAACTGATGAGTTCATTCCACTGCTGAATTTCTTCTACAACCGCTGGCAGGCGGAAAATCCCACAACACTGCCGCCAATTGGCGAGGATCTATCAGTTGACAGTTCCGAAACCGAGGAATATACCCAGAGGCCGGACCGCCCAAAACTTACTGGACTGATCGATAACTTTGAAGGGGAGGCACCAGTTGGCACAAATGGCTGGGAGTCCTTTTGGGATGCGGGAACCCCATCATCATTAACCTGCGGTGTCGATACAGGAGGAGGATCCAACGGGAATGGGCTGCGCCTGGAATATAATATTTCACCGTACAGCTGGGGAACCTGCGGATTGTACTACGATCAAGCGCAGAACTGGAGAGGCTCAGCTGGCTTGGCGTTTATGATCCATGCAGGACAGTTCGGCGGGGTCTTGCATGTTGACCTTTTCGTGGAAGGTGCTGATGGAACGGAATCCTATGTCCATGAATTGGAATTGACCCCCGGAATGGAAGAGGAATGGGTCCAGATAGGAATTGTCTGGGATTATTTTCAGCGAGTGGATTGGGAAGAGGGTGCAGGAACTCCTTTCAGGAAGGATGATCAGATCTCTGGGCTGGCTTTCGGTTTTGGCACTGAGGAGGAAAGCCAGGAAGGTGTGCTCTGGCTTGATGATGTGGGCTGGATGATCCCCAGGGAAGATATTTCTGAAGATCTATCTAGCACAGAGGAACTTGAAACACAACCTGAAGTGCAAGAAGATAGGGGTGGATTTAGCCTGCCATGTATAGGATCTCTGGCGCTGCCAATGAGCCTGGCCGGTGTGGCACTGGTGAAGAGACGAAAATCCTTTAGTTGATCCAGGGTTGTCTGAGAAAATAGAATAAAAAAAGCTGCGTTATGTTCATAACGCAGCTTTTCTCATTCTTATGATGCAGGTACAGCTTCAGGTTCAGGGGGATTAAAACGATCACATCTTCCCAACCAAAGATGAAGTCCGTAGAAGCTGATCACTGATACGGCACATATGCCTGCGCCCACATACCAGAGCAGGTCGGGGTTGTAATTGTCCAGGATCAACCCGGCCGCGCTGGGCCCAACGGTTGCTGGAATAGCCCAGGATAATCCAAATACTGCCATATAGCGTCCGCGCATATCTTCTGGCGCGAAGTTAGTCGCCAGGGCAGAAGCGGTAGGCATGACGACCATCTCGCCAACGGTGATGATCACAACTGCCAGAGCAAAAAGCCAAAAGGCAGACACAAAACCGAACATACCAAAGCCAATCATGTAGAAAAAGACCCCCAGAGCCATCATCAGAAAAGCCGGCCGTTTTTTGATCAATCGGGTGGTAGTGAATTGAAGCAGGATCACCGTGATTGCACTGGTACTCATCAAGAAACCGTAACCCTGGGGTTCAATACCATGACTGTCTCGCAGATAGACCGAAAGACTGTTGTAAAGCTGTTGGTAGACCAGGCCCATCAGCATGGATACGAATAAGAAGGCCAGGTAAGCATAATCTTTAAGAACGATGCTGTAGCCTGCAAAGGTCTTGAGAATGCTCTCTGGTTCTTCGGTTGCCGCGGGCTTGGTTTCAGAGATGTAAAGGAAAAAGATCAGAGCCACAACGCAGCTGATCAGCGCATCCAGCACAAAGAGCGTAAAGAAACTGCGATTAGCGATAAATCCACCGATGGTTGGACCAATGATCCAGGACATATTTGCCACAACCCGCAGAATACCAAAGCCTTCCTGGCGTTTATCCTCAGGCAGCAGGTCTGCTACCATGGCTTGACGAGCGGGGCCGGCAATATTGGATAATAGGCCGATCACAACAGAGAGAGGTATGAGAACAGCAAATTCATTCACCAATCCGAGTGAAAGAGTGCTGACCGCGCTGAAGACCAAACCAAAAAGGATAAGGGATTTCCTGCCGAATTTATCTGTGAGAGCACCGCCGACCATGGATCCGATCAGGCCGAAAGCAGAAAATGAACCCAGTACAATTCCAGCCTGGGTCATGCCTACCCCAAATTTCTGAGTGATGTAGAGTGAAAAGAAGGGAAAAAGCAAAGTATTCCCGATCACATCGATGAAAGAAGTGAGCACTACCAGCCAGAATTTTTTGGGAAAATCAGTGTAGATCTTATTCAGCCGTTTGAACATGAGATCTCCATTTTATTGAACGATAGGCGATTATAACATGTCAAAAGGGGGGCAAAATCATCCAAAAGGATGGTTCTTTAACCCTCCAGATGACCTATTAATAATTAATCGAATAGAGCAGGAAAAGTTACGCTTCTGAGGAAACCTTGTTAATTTCTGCGGGTTTTTTCAATTTGATCTGCACAAACAGGAATCCCATGAACATGATGAAAGACCCGACCATATAAGGCAGCGTGATCCTAATGTCAAAGAGGAATCCTGCCAGGAGCGGACCAATAAATCGCCCCAGGCTCATGAATGAGCTGTTCAGCCCCATCGCCAAACCCTGATCAATCCTGGTTTCTTTGGAGACAAGGGAGGCGATTGATGGCCGGAGCATAGCATTGGTGAAGGCAAATAAACCGATGGTGATTAACAAAGTTGGAAAATCGTATGCGACCAGGATCAATAAGAATGTCACTGTCAAGCCTATCAGGGCAGCCTTGATCACATTCCGTTCGCCAAAGCGTTTGGTGGCCGGTCCAGTCAGAACCATCTGTACCAGGGCAACAACAGTACCAACAACCACCATAATTGTCCCAACCTCTGGGGGACCAAAACCAAATCGCTCCAGGGCGAAGAGCCCCAAGATGCCTTCCATATTGCTCAACCCGAAGCTGACCAGGAAACTCAATAGTAAGAAGAGCGCCATGGGGCCTTTGAGTCCTTCCCACATACCCTTATAACGGGAGGAAATATCCAGCTGTAATTTTGAAGGTCGGTTTTCAAGGGGAAGCGATTCCGGAAGGATCAGGAAGATCAGTAAACCAGCTCCTAGAGAAAGGGCTCCTGACACATAAAATGGCAGCGATAATGAATTTGCTCCCAACCAGCCACCCAGTCCGGGCCCAAGCACCATGCCCGTGCCCATGGCAGCACCGATCACACCCATGCCGCCGCCTCGATTCTCCTTTGAGGTGGAGTCGCCGATAAACGCCAAAGCTGTTGGCATGGTAGCTGCCGAGAAGATCCCTCCCAGGGCTCTGGCAACGAATAACATCCAAAGCTGGGTAGATAGGCCAAACATCACCAGAGAGAGCGCATTGCCTACCGCACCAACGATCAGGATCGGTTTGCGTCCAATTGAATCTGAGATTGAACCCCAGATGGGGGAAAAGAGCAGCTGACAGAGAGCAAACAGGGAGATCAAAGCTCCCAGCTCCTGCCCGCTGGCTCCGAATTGATCGACCAGGAAGGCTTCCAACGGGATGATGACCCCAAAGCCCAGCAGGATCACTGCCAGGGTGAAGTAGAGCAGAATCAGGTTACGGCGTTGTGAATTCATTTGATCCTTTTCATTAAAAACTGGACGAAAGCCAAGTATACCCCAGATTTTCCAGAATTGATTCCAAGAGATTGATGACATTTTTAGATCTAGAAAACCCCACGAAAGCTGAGAAAACACTTTACTTCTCGAATTACTTGAGATGTTATGATAAATATGAACCTTTTATCTGTACTGTTTTGGAGAAAGGATATGAAAATACACCGGTATGAGGATCCGGTGGAGTTCCAGAAAACCATCCACTCCCACCTTCTTCAGCATGAAGCTGAAAATAACCTTCCGCTCGGAGTTCTTGCCAGTGTAATCTCCGGTGAATATATCGAAAAGACACCCTATATGGGAGTAGTGGAAGAAGGGGGAATTCCAATCCTGGTGATGATGTGCACTCCGCCCTATCCAGTGCTGTTTACGTACAGAGAGACAGCGCCAAGACATCAGGTCCTCATTGATGTGCTGATCGATCTGAAGGATGATTTGGGCGAGGACTTCACAGGGATTACTGGAAATAAAGACTTGTCTGCACAAATAATTAAGGTGTGGAAAGAATTGACCGGTGGGCAAGCGAAGATCGAACTAGCTATGAGAATTTATAAATTGGAGAAAGTTATTCAAACAAAAGGTGTTGCTGGAAATCTTCGATCAATATCAGCGGATGACAGAGAGGTTCTCATAGATTGGTATAGCGGGTTCCACAGGGAAGCCATGAATGAAGAGCAGGAGCATGATTTTTTTGAGAAACAGGTGGATAGATACCTCTGTTCTGACCCAAAAATTCGCGGATTGTGGATTTGGGAAGATGAAGGGGTGCCAGTATCCATGGCTGGTTATGCCGGTCCAACTCCCAATGGTATCCGGATAGGCGCAGTCTATACACCTCCAGAACATCGTAAACAAGGATATGCCAGCGCAGTGACGGCTGGACTAAGCCAATATCTACTGGATCAAGGATATAAATACTGCTTTTTGTTCACCGATCTGCTTAATCCTACTTCCAATCACATATATCAGCAGATCGGATATCAACCCGTTTGTGATGTTGACCGATATGATTTTATATAATGTAATAGCTGAAAAATTGAATAAGGAGCTTGAATAATGAAACGAATTGGCCTGTTAGGCGGCATGAGCTGGGAATCTTCCATCGAATATTACCGAATTATCAACCAGGAAGTCAGGGCTGCTCTTGGCGGGGTACATTCAGCAAATAGCGTAATGGTTTCATTGGATTTTGGGGAAATTGAAGAACTGCAGATGAAAGGAGACTGGGAGGAAGCTACCAGAGTGATGATCCAGAGTGCCAGAGAGATAGAAAAAGGCGGAGCGGATTTTTTGCTGATCTGCACCAATACTATGCACTTAATGGCAGATGAGGTCCAGGCAGGAATTGATATCCCCTTACTGCATATAGCTGATGCTACAGCCTGGGCAGTTAAGGCTGAAGGACTGCAGACAGTGGGATTATTAGGTACCAGATTTACAATGGAAAAGGAGTTCTACCGCGGCCGGCTGGAGGAAAAGCATCAGCTTAAGGTTCTTGTCCCGGATCAAGCAGGCCGTGAATTGGTCCACAACGTAATCTACAAAGAATTGGTACAGGGCTTGATCAAGGACGAGTCCCACCAGAGCTACAGGGAAGTCATCACGAACTTAGTGAAAGAAGGAGCGGAAGGAATAGTGTTGGGATGTACAGAAATCGGACTTTTGGTAAAAACGGAAGACGTATCAGTTCCTATTTTTGATACGATGGAAATCCATGCCCTGGCAGCTGTTGATGCCGCTTTGGGTAAATATGAACTGAATTAATCCATTCGGTATAATAGATTCAACCGATATATGTAAGTGGCGCATAACCGGAGGAGAAATGGACGAAGTTTATTTAAAAAGACAGCTGGCCCTAAACAGGGATCGTGTCGCGGCGATGGCGCGAGGGATATCGGAAGACCAGGCTCATTGGAAACCGAATGAAGAAAACTGGTCGATCCTGGAAGTAATCTGCCACCTGGCGGATGAAGAGGAATTTGACTTTCCTTTCCGACTGAGAATGATCCTTGAGCAATCTGAAAAAGACTGGCCAGACATCGATCCCGTCGGCTGGATCACAGAGCATAACTATCACGAAGCGGACCTTTTTGAAACCCTGAATCGATATATGGAATTGAGGAATATGGCCCTGGCCTGGCTCGATTCTATTGAGAATCCAGATTGGGATATTACCTATCAAGCTCCTTTCGGGGAGATCAGTGCCGGAGATATGTTTGTCTCCTGGGTAACCCACGACTTACTACATATGAGACAGCTGATTGAACTGCAGCGATTTTATATGGCAGAACAGGCCAAACCTTATCGATTGGATTATGCGGGAGAGTGGTGATCGCCAATAATATTAAATTGAAAAAGGGCTGTTATTTGAAGTGCACCCCCAAAAATAGACACGAACTAAAAACACCTCTCGTATTTTGATCATACGAGAGGTGCTTCAATTGAGGCAGAACTAGAAATCAAAAAGGGTTTTCTGCTCCATACTGTTCAGTGCTCATCAGGGAAGGGATACTACTTCCTCAGCAGATGTTGTTATCTCTAACTGTCATTGCG
>Ga0180430_10000680_pt1 | contig 36246 bp, 31 predicted proteins | sample SS_ome_9_FD_132999 | JGI IMG/M metagenome (GOLD analysis project Ga0180430, IMG submission 132999) | Hypersaline lake sediment archaeal communities from the Salton Sea, California, USA - SS_1_S_2 metaG | ecosystem: Environmental > Aquatic > Non-marine Saline and Alkaline > Hypersaline >...
CAACGCCAGAGTGCACGACCTGGTAGTCAAGCCGGACATGTCCCGCGACAACTATTTGATGGTCCACAACCTTCTCGAGTATGCTCGCTCAATCGGATGCCGGCGGTTTGTCTTCTCATCGTCCCGAGAGGTTTACGGCGATTCCGTCCGCGACCAGAAGCGCAAAGAGAATTCGACTCACGTTTCGGCTATTAAGGCGCCCTACACCGCCTCGAAATTCGCAGCTGAGGCGATGATTCATGCCTACCGCGAGTGCTATGGCATCGATTTCGTCATCGCGCGGCTCTCGAATGTCTACGGTATGTACGATGTCTCCGAGCGCGTGATACCGCTCTTCTTGTACTACGCTCTGCGCGATCGCACCCTGACCATCTTCGGCAAAGAGAAGAAGCTCGATTTCACTTACATCGATGACTGCATCGATGGGCTCGAGGCAATCGTCGAACGCTTCGATCGGGTCTGCGGCAATACCTTCAACATCTGTGGTGGCAAAGGGGAGAGGCTGCTGGATCTGGCCAAGTATATCGTGGCCGAGCTTGATTCCGATTCAAGGATCGAGGTCTCCAGCCGCCGCACCGGCGAGATCTCGACCTTTGTCGGCGATCTGTCGCTTTCGCGCCGTAAACTCGGTTACAAGCCGCGCACTCGGTTGATTGAGGGTGTGGCCAGGACGGCCGAGTGGTATCGCGAAGTCATCAAGTCTCGACCGATCCGCGACTGGCAACGTCGCAACCTGGCCGGACGCGGCTGGGCTTAAAGCACTACTTTAGCTGTGGATCTAACTGAGGGGGAACGAGTTGGGAGTGAAATCTAACGTGAGAATAGATTGTATTTGATGATACAGTAAATGGCCTTCACGCCGTCCTTCCAGCCAATCTTCTTACCTTCGTCGTAGGTTCGACCGTAGTAGCTGATGCCCATCTCGTAGATTCTAACCTTCATGCGCGCGATCTTGGCTGTTATCTCAGGCTCAAATCCGAATCGCTTCTCCTTGATGTCGATCGACTGAATGATCTCGCGCCGGAAGACCTTATAGCATGTTTCCATGTCGGTCAGGTTGATGTTGGTGAACATGTTGGAGAGCAGCGTGAGAAACCGGTTTCCAACGAAATGCCAGTAATAGACTACTCGGTGCGGGCCGCCGCCCTGAAATCTGGAGCCGTAGACGACATCAGCCCGGTCATCGAGTATAGGCTCGATCAGGGAAGGGTACTGCTGAGGGTCGTACTCGAGGTCGGCGTCCTGGACAAGAACGATGTCTCCGGTGGCGTGTTTGAAACCGGTTGCGACGGCGTAGCCTTTGCCGTAGTTGCGGTCCTGGTAGATAACCCTGTCAACCTGGGACTCTAGCTTGTCGCGGATTAGCTCACGGGTGCCATCGGTGGAGTAGTCGTCGACCAGAATAATCTCAATCGAGTCAACCTTAGAGGCCTTGACTTGCCGAATGATCTCCTCAAGAGTGGAGAGCTCATTGTAAACAGGAATGACTACTGTCAGAGTCTTTCTAGCTTCCACAATGTCCCATAAGATATATTATGTTTCCTTGTGCAGAAATCTAAGGAAGGGATCTTGGGGTGAACCTAGCCCACAACGATGTTGAGGATCTTTCCCTTCACGAAGATGATCTTCCGTATGGTCTTGCCTTCTGTATGCGATTTCACTTTCTCGTTCTCAAAAGCAGCCTTCTCAACGACCTCCTGGTCGGAATCAACCGGCACTGTGACGGTGCCGCGAAGCTTTCCATTGACTTGGACGGCGACTTCAATACTGTCCGCAACCAATGCATTAGGATCATACTTGGGCCAAGCAGACTTGAATACACTCCCGGTCTGGCCGCACATCTGCCAAAGTTCTTCTGCCAAATGTGGCGCCAGTGGTGCCACCATCTGGATGGTCTTAAGTATAATGTAATCGTTCAGCTGATCGTTCGTAATCTGTTGCGAGTCATAGTCTCGAGTTAGCTCCATGAGAGCAGCAATTGCAGTGTTGAACTGCAGTCGATCGATATCATCGCTGCATCGTTGGATGGTCTGGTTGAGCTTGATGTATATGTCGCGCTCATAGCCATTTAGAGCGTTGCGGTCAAGCATCACATTAAGATTCGGATTAGATCCTCTTATATAGGAGCCCATTGGCCACAGTCTGTTGAAGAAAAACTTTTCGATTCCGGTGAAAGTGGCGTTGTTCCAGAGTACTTCCTTTTCGGTTGGAGCTGTAAAGAACATCGCCAGGCGGCTGACATCTACGCCGTGTTCTTCCATCAATGGCATCGGAGGGACGACATTGCCCTTGGATTTAGACATGACGGCACCGTCCGAGTCCATCACCATACCCAGGCAACAAGTTTCAATTGTTGGTTCATCTGTCTTGAGTAATCCGAGGTCTCTCAGGAACTTGTGGAAGAATCGATAGTAGATCAGATGTCCCGTCGCGTGCGTTATTCCTCCGACATAGAGGTCGATCGGAAGGTACCCGTTGGCTTTCTCAGGATCGAAGACTGCCGTATCGTTGTGTGGATCGCAGTATCTCATGTAGTACCAGGATGAGCAGACAAATGTATCCATGGTGTCGGGATCCCGCTGTGCGGGTCCTCCGCACTTGGGGCAACTTACATTCATGTAGGAATCGACGTCGGCGAGCGGGGATCTCCCCTTGGGCATGAAGTTCTCGGTCATCGGCAGCTCGACCGGGAGATCTGGCTCCGGTACCGGTACTTCTCCGCAATTGGGACAGTGAATGATAGGAATCGGACAACCCCAGTAGCGCTGGCGAGATATCAACCAATCCTTCAGCTTGTAGTTGGTCTGGCTGCGGCCGATGAGTTTTTCCTCGCAGTGTTTGGTGACTGCATTCTTGGCCTCTGCCCCGCTGAGGCCGTCAAACTGGCCGGAGTTGACCATCGGTCCGGGGTCGGTAAAGGCGTCGTCCATCTCCGATACGTCCAGAGTGGTATTCTCGTCGGGATGGATCACCACGTTGATGGGAATGTCGTACTTCTTGGCAAAGGCGAAGTCGCGGGTGTCGTGGGCCGGCACCGCCATAACCGCGCCAGTACCGTATCCGGCCAGAACATAGTCGGCCACCCACAGCTGGACCTTCTCGCCGTTGAGGGGATTGATAGCATACTTCCCGGTGAAGACTCCATCTTTTTCGCCGGTGACGGCAGCGCGTTCGATATCTGAGCGCAGGGTAGCTGTCTTTTTGTACTCCTCAACCTTCCGGGCATACTCGCCCTCCAGGTTAAGGCGCTTCAGCAACTCCGCTTCAGGGGCTACCGCCATGAAGGTGACACCGAAGATAGTGTCGGGACGGGTGGTGAATACGGGCAGCTTCTCCCCTGTCTCCTCGATCACAAAGTCAATCTCGGTCCCGTAGGAGCGACCGATCCACTCCCGCTGCATTGTCTTGAGATTATCCGGCCAGTTGGGGACCTTGTCCAGGTGGTCCGTCAGCTCATCGGCATAGTCGGTGATTTTGAAGTACCACTGGACCTGTTCGCGCTTCTCGACCGGGGTATCACAGCGCTCACAGCAGCCGTCAACCACTTGCTCATTGGCCAGGACCGTCTGATCGTTGGGGCACCAATTGACCAATCCATGCTTGCGATAGGCCAGGCCCTTCTCAAACAGCTGAATGAACAGCCACTGCGTCCACTTATAGTAGTCCGGTTGGCTGGAGTTGACCTCACGCGACCAGTCGAACGAAATCCCGACCTTCTGAAGCGTCTGTCGGGATATCCCGACGTTTTTCTTGGTCCATTCTCCCGGATGTATTCCGCGCTTGATGGCAGCGTTTTCGGCCGGAAGGCCGAAGGCGTCCCATCCGAACGGGTGGAGAACGTCCTTGCCGAGCATCATCTGCTTACGGGCGACGGCGTCGCCAATAATGTAGTTGCGGAAATGGCCCATATGGATGTCTCCCGAAGGATAGGCGAACATCACCAGCATATAGAACTTGTTGTCAGGATCAGGGTTTTCGGGAGCCTTATACAGCTCCGTGTCGGCCCAATGCTGCTGCCATTTCTTCTCGACCTCTTTGAAGTCGTAGCGCTGTTTAGGATGTTCGCCGGCCATAGTCCTTCTGGTCCTGTGTTTTGCGGTTATTGAGGCCCATATTACAGAACAGGCGGCAGCATTGCAAGCCCTAAACTACCGCGCCTATCGGCCCAGCATTCGGTTCAGTAGAGTCGTTCCACCTGAAAGGCGGTTGACGATCCGGCCCTTGAGCGCCTCCAGGCCCCGCAGGCGACCGGTCCGAAGTTTCCGGAGAACCGAGAGCGGGCTGTCAAAGGCATAGACGGCGATTCGGCCTGTGGCCATTGCAGGGTCATCCGGTTCAGGAAAGCGCATGGTATAGGCCCGGCGATAACCGGCTTCCTCAGCCGCTGCTACGACTTTGGGGCCCAGGCGTCCGAACGGATAGCTGAGACAATCAACCGACTCGCCCAGAATCTGCTTCAGTTGATCACGGGAATGACGGAGTTCGATACTGAGAGCCGAGGAATCCAGTCGGGTAAGGTCCCGATGAGTATGCCCGTGCGTACCGAACTCGACTCCAGCCTTCCTCAAGTCAGTGATTTGAGTCTCAGAGAGATGATTGGTACGCGAGAAGATTGAAGCGTAATCCCAGCGGTTGCTCCGCCCAACGAAGGCGGTTGGCACGAAGATCGTGGGACTGAGCCGGAACTGCTCCATCAGTGGCGGGAGTTCCTGGTGCAGCTCTTCATAGGCATCATCAAATGAGATAGCAATGGCCGGGTCGCCTGTTGACCAGCGGGTGGGCTTCTCGTTGGTTGAATGAAGCCGGTATCCGGCCTCAAGGAGCGTCTCCAGCAAGCCCCGAAATCTCTGTGGCGAAAAGTTTGTCGCCCCCCAGGTGAACCCACGTGAGAGGCGATGAAAAGTCAAAAATGTAGGCGAGGCGTTCAGCTTTTCAGCTTCGTCTCGCTGATTAGCCATTGAGAGCGTCCTCTACCCTCTTACGATCTCCAGGGCCGAGGACCACAACCGACCGCCGCTCTGGGTCGAACACATGGCGAGCGACGTCCCGGACCTGCTCGGCGGTGATGCTGTCGACTACGTCGATCGACTTGGAAAGACCGACATAGCGTCCTTCCATCAGCTCGAATCGAGCCATCCGGTTCATCTTGGCCGCCGTCGACTCAAGACTGAGCATCATCTGGCCCTTGAGTTGCTCCTTGACCTGCGTCAGTCGGGCCGGCGAGATCTTCTTCGATCTCACCTGATCGAACTGCTTGTTGATCACAGCGAGCGCTTCAGGCAGGCGATCCTTGTCGGTTGCCAGGTAAGTGCCGAAGATACCAGCGTCGCGGTAGACATCGTGGTAGGTGTACACGGTGTACGCCAGGCCTCGATCTTCGCGAACCTTCTGGAACAGGACCGAAGACATCCCTCCGCCCAGGTAGGTCGAGAGGGTGATTACGGCCATTTTTCGCGGATCACTCCAGGCAACACCTGGATATCCAACGATTGCATGAACCTGCTGGTTCTTGTTCCGTTTGACCAGCGTATTGCCGCCGGCGTCGGGTGCAGCGGCCTCAGCGATACCGGCCGAACCTTCGACGAAGGAAAACTTATCCTTCACCAGCTTGACCAGCTTGGCGTGGGAAACTGCCCCGCTGGCGGCGATCACGATCGAACCCGAGCGGTAGTACCGTTCGATGTATTTCTTGATACGCGAGCGCGGCATGGTATAGACCGATTCCGCCGAACCCAGAATCGGTTTGCCCAGGGCGTGCCCTTTCCAAAAGCTCTCCGCAAAAAGGTCGAAGATGTGATCTGACGGATTCTCAAGAGATTCCTTGATCTCCTCCAGAACAACCATCTTCTCACGCTTGAGGTTTGTCGGGGTCAAGGTAGCGTGGCAGGTCAGATCGGCCAGCACATCGATGGCCGTCGCCAGGTGCGGCGCCGGGATGCGAGCCGTGTAGCAGGTCTGCTCGCGCGACGTAAAAGCGTTTAGCCCACCACCCACCGACTCGAGAGCCGAGGCAATCTGTTTGGCCGTACGGCGACGCGTACCCTTGAACAGCATGTGCTCAATCAGGTGCGTGACCCCGGCTTCCTGATCATTCTCGAAGCGGGAGCCGACATCAATCCATACGCCCATGGTAACCGAGCGTACCGAAGGTACTTTTTCGGTAACCACTCTCAAGCCGTTCTTGAGAGTGGTTTTCTTGTATAGGCCGTTGACGTCTGCGTCGTCTTTAGGCGTCATGCGCTAGCGCTGCCTCCTCGGTTCGCGACGACGACGATCTCTTCCACCGTTGCGTCCGCCACCGTTACGATCGGAACGCTCCGGTCGATCCGGCATGCCTTCCGGTTTCGGCATAAGCACGCGGCGGGAGAGGCGAATCTTGCCGTCGGGATCAATGTTGATGACCTTGACGCGGGTGCGGTCGCCGACATTCAGGACATCCTCGACCCGCTCGATACGGGCGTGGTCGATTTCACTGATATGCAGCAGGCCGTCGGTACCCGGCAGGATCTCGATGAAGGCTCCGAAGTTCGTCACGCGGCGCACGATACCATCGTACTCCTTGTCGAGTTCGGCTTCTTCGGTGAGAGCCTCAATGCGCGCCAGAGCGGCCTGACCGGCAGCGGCGTCGACCGAGGCGATCATGACTGTGCCATCGTCTTCGATATCGATCTTAGCACCGGTATCTTCAACAATACCACGGATGACCTTACCACCGGGCCCAATCACCTCACCGATCTTATCCGGACGGATCTTGATGGTAATGATTCTCGGAGCGAAGTCCGAAAGCTGGTCACGGTGCTTGGAAATGGTCGCGTTCATGTTCTCCATAATGGACAAACGGGCGACGCGGGCCTTGTCGAGGGCCTCGCGCATGATCGAAAGGTCCAAACCGGTGATCTTGATATCCATCTGGATGGCTGTGATGCCGTCCTTGGTTCCTGTTACCTTGAAGTCCATATCACCGAAGTGATCCTCGTCGCCGAGAATATCGGTAAGGACGACGACCTTGTCGTCGCTCTTGATCAAGCCCATGGCAATACCGGCGACGGCCGACTTAATCGGGACACCGGCGTCCATCAGAGCCAACGAACCGCCGCAAACGGAGGCCATCGACGAAGAACCGTTGGATTCCATGATGTCGGATACGACACGCACCGTGTACGGGAAGCCATCTTCCGAGGGAATGACCGGGAACAAGGCGCGCTCGGCGAGCACACCGTGTCCGATTTCGCGACGGTTGGTGCCACGGATCGGTTTGGTCTCACCCGTTGAGAACGGCGGGAAGTTGTAGTGCAGCATGTAGCTCTTGGTCGACTCGCCATCGAGTTCGTCCAGGCGCTGCTCGTCGGCCTTGGTTCCCAGGGTGACGGATGCCAGGGACTGGGTCTGGCCGCGAGTAAACAGGGCCGAACCGTGCGTACGCGGAAGCACACCAACTTCGCAGGTGATCTGCCGGATATCATCCGGGCCGCGGCCGTCAATACGGACGTTTTCGTTCAGGACGATACCGCGCATGACATCGGAATCGAGATCATGTATGACGGTGCCAATGTCTTTGAGGTCATCGGCGAACTCTTCTTCGAGAGCTTCGACGATTTCCTTCTTCATCTTCTTCTTGGTGGCGTTGCGCTCGTCCTTGTCAGCGATGCGATTGAACTGGTCAAGGCGATCACCAACCATCTCGGTGACTTTCTTCTCCAGTTCTTCGTTAATCGTCACTGGCTCGTATTCCATCGTCTCCTTGCCGCACATTTCGCGCAGCTTCTCGATCTGTTCGAGGAGGATCTTGATGTGAGCGTGTCCGAACTCCAGGGCTTCGACAAGCTCAGCTTCGGAGACTTCGCGGGCGCCACCTTCAACCATCGTGATGGCATCGGCAGAACCGGAGACAACGATTGCCAGGTCGGCAATGTCGACATCTTCCATGGTCGGGTTGATCACGAACTCGCCGTCGATACGACCGACGCGAACGCCCGAGATAACCTTCTCGGTCGGTATATCGGAAATAGCCAGGCAAGCGCCGGTTCCGATGAGGCCGAGAATGTCGGTGTCGTTCTGCTGGTCGTGGGAGACGACAAAGTTGATGACCTGGGTTTCGCCCCGGAAATCCTTCGGAAATAGCGGGCGAATGGTTCGGTCGATGATACGGGCTGAGAGGATTTCCTTCTCCGATGGACGTCCTTCTCTCTTGAAGAAACCGCCGGGGATCTTTCCTGCGGCGTACGATTTTTCGCGGTACTCAACGGTCAGCGGAAAAAAGTCGAAGCCCAGCTTGGGTTCTGAGTTGGAGCAAACGGTCGAGAGCATCATGGAGTCGCCATAGCGTACGGTTACGGCACCGTTGGACTGCTTGGCCATGCGACCGCTCTCGATGACCATAGTGCGCCCGCCGAATTCAAATTCTACTTTGTGTGGCATATATTTTCCTGTTCCTACAATTATCGACGCAGACCGAGTTGCGTTACCATCTGACGATAGCTGTTGATATCCTTGTTTTTGAGGTAATCCAGCAACCGTCTCCGCTTTCCTACGAGCTTCAACAAACCGAGGCGGGTGTGATAGTCCTTCTTGTGCTGCTTCATGTGCTGGGTTAGGTGGTTGATGCGATCGGTAAGCAGACCGATCTGTACTTCCGGCGAGCCGGTGTCGGTATCATGGAGTTTGTAGTGATCCATGATCTCGGCTTTGTTGCCGCGCTTAACTGACATTTCTCATCTCCTGTTGAATTATTCTTTCTATCTGTTTTTTATCTTCACCAATTTGAGCGACCAGAGCTTGCTTGCTGTCGAAACGCTGATTGGCCCGCACGAAGCGAGTTGGAATCACCGTAATCTCCTGGCCGTAGATATCTTCGTCGAAATCAAACAGGTTGGCTTCGACTGTAACCCGTTCCTCCGGGTTGAAATAGTTGCGCCCGATGAACATCATACCAGAGTGTTTGCGCTCGCCGATCTCTACACGACAGGCGTAAACACCTTCACTGGGCAGCATCTTGTGGCTCTCGTATGCAACATTGGCGGTCGGGTAACCCAGCTTGCGCCCCAGGCCGATACCCCGCTCTACCACACCGTGGATCAAGAAGGGGTGCCCGAGGAGCGCGAGAGCTTCCTGGAAGCTGTTTTCACGAAGACAGCGTCTGATTCTCGATGATGAGACACCCTCGTTGCCCATCATGACCGGGCCGACCACTTCGACGCCAAAGTCGTTTATCTCCCCCAGTCGCTTCAACTCGACGATGGTTCCACCGCGATCGCGACCGAAGGCATGGTCGTACCCCACGACCAATTCTTTCATCTGGAGCTTGTCCAACAGTATCCGGTGAACGAACTGCTGAGCGGACATGTCTTTCAGTTCGTTGTTGAACTCCAGAACCAGGACGGTGCCTCGGAAGAATCCGTGTACCACTTTCTTCTTCTCAGGAATAGTCGTGAGTAGCGAAGGCGCCTTGTCCGGAGTAACCACCTGGCGCGGGTGCGGGTGGAAGGTCACCATTACCGGGTCGAGTGCATCTTTGTCGGTCTTGACCAGAACCCGACGGAGGATTTCCTGGTGTCCGAGATGGATGCCGTCGAAGGTTCCCACCGTGACCGACGAGCCTGTCTTCGATTCGGCCACAAACTCATCTATGCTATGTATTACTCTCAAACTCAATTGAGTACCCTGACATACTTAAAGGCCCGGCCGGAGTGCGACTCCAGTTCGGTGGAATCTACCTCAGCCCGCACAATCGCCAAAGGAGTCGATTGTGTATCATCGATAACAACAAACTCGTCGCAGGAAAACTCTGCCGAAAGATCCAGGAAGAATCGGCATTCGAGATCGCGCCCCTGACCTATGTACTCGACATGCTCGGGAGCTATCGTTACCCTCGGGAACTGCAGGCCGGCCGACAGCGGCAGGAGGAAATCCAACAAATCCTCTCCGCGGGCGTTTCTCAGATCTTCCAGGTTGTGAGCCTGGTCCAGATCGAATCCACCGACTCTGGTTCTCCTGAGGCTGTGCAAGTATGCTCCGCAGCCGAGTGCTTGACCAATGTCATGCGCGAGAGATCGGATATAGGTACCGGCCGAGCATGTGATCGTGAGATGCAACAGGGGTGGATCATACTTCCGAACCTCCAGTTGATGAATCTCCACTTCTCTCTGAGGTAGTTCAACCTCTTCACCTTTGCGAGCTTTCTGATAAAGCCTCTCGCCGTTGACCTGGACAGCCGAGTAGGCAGGTACAGTTTGCGTAATTTGTCCTCGGAAAGGCTCCAATAGTAGATTCCAGTCGTCTATCGCAGGTACCGGTGTGGCCGGTTTCGAGTCGTCGACGCCTTCTCGATCGAAGGTGACCGACTCGCGTCCGAACTCCACGACAGCTTCATAGGTTTTCTCATGGCCGGTCAAGAACTGCGCGATCTTGGTAGCCCGCCCCAGGCACAGCACCAAAAGCCCTTCAGCCAAGGGATCGAGGGTGCCGGTGTGTCCAACTCCGCGCTGTTTGTAGACTCTTCGCACTTTCATCACCGCGTCGTGACTGCTGATGCCCGAGGGTTTGTCGAGCAGCAACAAGCCATGGTAGTTATCAGTCTTTCCGGCCATTGTCGGCCTGTCTCAGAAGATCCAGTATCTCTTCGCGCGCCTGGTCCATCGGCATCTCCAGCGTGCATCCTGCTGCATTGATATGACCGCCGCCACCGAAGGTGTTGGCAACTTTGGAAACATCGATCTCTTTCACGGACCTGAGCGAAACCTTCGTCGTGTTGGCATCAACCTCTTTGAGCAGCGCACCGGCTCTGACACCTCGCCCGTACAGCACAAAGTCGACCAGGCCTTCGGACTCACTGGCTTCGGCTCCGCTCTCCTTGAGCTTGTCTTGAGTGAGGGCCAGAAAGCAGAATCGGTCGTCATCGTAGTACTCTATATCGTTCAGGACTCGGCCGGTGAGGCGAATCGTGGAAATCGGCATGTCGAAATAAACGCGGCTGGCGATCGCATGCGGGCGCGCGCCAGACTTGATCAAATGCCCGGCCATTTCCATCGTGTGCTTGGAAGTAGACGGAAACCGGAAACGTCCGGTGTCGGTCAGAATGGCCGTGAATAGCTGGTCTGCAGTGGCCGGCGACATTGAGTAACCCACTTCCACGAAGTAGCGGGTGATCATTTCGCCTACAGATGAGGCCTCAAGGTCGATCCAATTGATCGAGCCATACTCTGTATTCCCCAAATGATGATCGATATTGACTACGACAGTATCTTCGCCGAGCATGTCGGCCACGGAGCCCATCCGGTCAGGATTGGGACATTCGAGAACAACGGCAGTGTCAACAGACGGGGCCGGGTCGTACTCTTCGCGCTGGGGATAGCGATCAGCCCCCTGAAGGAACTGATACTTGTCGGGGATGTCGTCCTCGCGAACGAGTACGACCTCCTTTCCCAGATCGCGCAAATACTGAGCGACGGCCAATGAACTGCCGATGGAATCGCCGTCGGGGTTGATGTGCGAAACCACCAAAGCCCGTTCGGCCTGGCGCAAAATGCGGTCGATCTCGGCGATGAGATCCTGGAGGTTCTCTTCCTTCACGACCGGTCTTCTTTCTCGCGCTTAATGTCGTTCAGCAGTTTCTCGATTCTAATCCCTTCTTCTATAGAAGGGTCGAATTTGAAGTTAAGTTCCGGTATGCGGCGAATCCTCATCTTGTCGCCAAGCAGCTTGCGAAGACGACGGCGCTCCCGTTCGAAATACTCGATCGTCCACTCCCGCTGTTCGTCGGTTCCCAGATGAGAGTAATAGACAGTGGCGATACGCAAATCCTTGGTGATCTTCACATGAGTAAAAGTCACCAGGCCGGGGCTGTGATCACGCAGGTCCTCTTCTACAACCGAGGAAATAATCTTGCGGATTTCCTCGCTGACTCTGTCGGAGCGCTTGAACTGCATACTCAGAAGCTCTCCACCTGATAATCAGCCAGGAACACTTCCGGAGTGGACTCAATACGACTCACGACTTTGGAGATGACTTGCTGTCCGAAGCTTCCGCTGTTGGACACGATCGCGGCGCCGATTTCGGCAAACTTGAGCGAGTCGTTGCTGCCAACTTCGGCCACGGAAACGTTGAAGTCGTTGTGGATTCGAGTCACGAGCGACTTCAGAATTCGGCGTTTTTCCTTTAAAGAACGAACACCGTTTAGATGAAGTTGGGATCTTAGCGTCACAGTCACCACCGGCGTGCCACCTTACAGAGTGCGCGCAGTCTCCACGATTTCAAAGGCTTCGATTACATCGCCGACCTTGACGTCGTTGAAGTTCTCGATACCAATGCCGCACTCGAATCCTTCCTTCACTTCGCGGGCGTCTTCCTTGAACCGCTTTAGTGAACTCAAAGTGCCTTTGTAGATCTGCTTACCGTCACGAACGACACGCACGATGTCCTTGCGGTTGAAACGACCCTCGCGGACAAAACTTCCGGCGATGATTCCAACTTTCGGGACTTTGAACAACTGACGGATTTCTGCTGCGCCGACAAACTTCTCCGAGACATCGGGACTCAAGAGACCCTCGAGGGCCTTCTTAACATCGTCCTCGGCCTCATAAATGACGTCGTATACGCGGACATCTACGTGCTCGGTGCGGGCGACTTCGCGCGCTCGGGCATCGGGGCGTACCTGGAAGCCGATGATGATAGCATCCGATGCGGCCGCCAAGAGTACGTCGGACTCGGTAATCGGACCGACTCCCTTACGGATGATGTTGGTCTGGACCTCTTCGTTGGCAATCGAGCCGAGCGTGTCCGAGAGAACCTCCACGGAGCCGTCGACATCACCCTTGATGACCAGACGAACTTCCTTGATCTCGCCTTCTTTGATGCGGTCGAAAACGCGATCGAGACTCATACGTCCGTGAGTGAGGCGAACATCCTGCTCGCGCTTGATCTGGGAACGCCTGAGAGTGATCTCTTTGGCTTCCTGATCGCTGGCCACGACCATGAAACTGTCACCGGCTTGAGGAACTCCGTCCAGGCCAGTAATCTGAGCGGGCGTAGACGGACCGGCCGACTTGATTGGCTTGTCGCGATCGTTGTGCACCGTACGGGCGTGACCTTTGCAGGTACCGGCAACGATAGAGTCACCGACACTCACCGCACCCTTTTGGATCAGTGCCGTCACGACCGGGCCGCGACCTTTCTCCAGGCGGGCATCGACGATGACACCCTGGGCCCTGATTTCGGGGTCGGCCTGAAGATCCATCATCTCTGCCTGCAGGAGAATCATCTCCAGCAGTTTGTCCATATTGGTGCCGGCCTTGGCCGAGACTTCCACCATAATCGTCTTGCCGCCCCACTCCTCGGACAGGAGATTGTGCTCAGTGAGCTGAGTCTTGACATTGTCCGGGTTGGCGGTTGGCTTATCAATCTTGTTGATGGCCACGATAATCGGCACACCGGCCGCACGGGAGTGATCGATAGCTTCAATCGTCTGGGGGCGAACGCCGTCATCGGCCGCTACCACGAGAACCACGATATCGGTGATGTGGGCACCGCGGGCACGCATGGCCGTAAAGGCTTCGTGACCGGGAGTGTCCAGGAAGGCAATCTTCTTTTCGTCGTAAGTCACGGTGTAGGCGCCGATGTGCTGCGTTATTGCACCGGCCTCGCCGGCCACGACGTTGGTTTCACGGATATGATCCAGTAGGGAGGTCTTGCCGTGATCGACGTGCCCCATTATTGTAACGACCGGAGCCCGGGACTTGAGACGTCCCACGTCTTCGGTTTCGCGCACGTCGTCGCCGATTTCGGCCACTTGCGAGACCTCGAATCCGAACTCGGAGGCCAACATCTCGATCGTGTCCATGTCGAGTCGCTGGTTGATAGTCGCCATAGCGCCCATTTCGAACAGCTTGGCGATCAGTTCGGCCGGCTTGCGGTCCATCTGTTTGGCCAGCTCAGAGAGCGACATGAACTCGTTGACATCGATCATGTTCTCCTGCTGTGCGGGACCGGCGTCGACATGGGACTGGCCACGACGATACTTCTTTTTGGTCTTGGAGGTGCTGAGATTGGCCATGGTGGCCTTGTAGCTCTTGGCGACCTCGGTCTTGTCGACAGTACGACGATCCTTTTTGCGGCGGCGTTCTTTCTTGCGCTGCTTCTTGTCGATCTTCTTGATCGTCTCGCCGACGGAAGAGCCACTGTCCTTTACCTTGATGCCACCGGCGGTGGTCATGGTCTTGGCAGGCGCTTCTTTGGAAGGTGCTGCGGGTTGGGTTCTCTGCTCCATCTCTTTCTTTGCTTCTGACTTCTGCTCTTTGAACTTGTTCTTGACGGCTTCCGTCATCTTATCTGTCGCCACGGACATATGCGACTTGGGATCGAACTTCAGCTCGCGCAGAATGTTCAGCATCGCCTGTGATGATATCTTATATTGTTTCGCCAGCTCGTATATACGGATGGATTTCGGAGTCATACTAGCTCACCTCCCTCATCCCGGAGTTTCTCCGTTCGCTACCTGCAATCCTCGCAAACACCAATATTCTCTATTCCTTTTCAGTCTCTTCGTCTTCTTCGGAGTCGGACTCCACTTCTTCATCCGCCGGAGCTTCCTCGGCTTCGTCAGTTGCAGAGTCATCTTCGGATGCGGCCTCAGCCTCACCCTCCGACTCATCCTCGTCATCGTCGTCATCTTCGGATGCGGCTTCAGCCTCACCCTCCGACTCATCGTCGTCTTCGTCGTCATCTTCGAGATCGAGATCGTCGAACGCCGGCGCTTCGATTTCGGGAATCTCGTCGGTCTCGGTGACATATTCGACATCGTCATCGAACACATCCTCGGCCGTGAGTTTCTCGTCGCGCTCCGCCGCCTCGGCAGCCTCACGCCGCTTCTGCAACTTGCGCTTGCGTTCGTATTCGGCCTCGAGGTCTTTCACGAACTCGGCGGCTTTGTCTATCAGAGTCTCGGCAGTCTTGTCGCCGATACCCGGTATCTTCGTCAGAGTTTCGATCGTGGCATTGGCCAGTCTCTGGACAGAGCTGATATCGGCCTCGGCCAGGCGTTCCTGGATCTTGGCGCCAATACCATCCAGCTCGCCTACCGGAACCAGGAGTTCGGCCTCGCGATGTTTGGCTTCGTTGTACTCGGTCTCGGACAGAATATTGACTTTCCAGCCGGTGAGCTTCGAGGCTAACCGGGCATTCTGACCGTTTCTGCCGATAGCCAGCGAGAGTTTGTCGTCCTCTACTGCCACCGTCATCTTCTGTTCCAGCTCGAACGTTTCGACATTCACCACTTTGGCCGGAGCCAGGGCGCGGGTGACGAACACCTCGGGAGCCGAGGTGAAAGGCACGATATCGATCCGCTCGTTGTTGAGTTCGCGCACAATAGCCTGCACGCGGACACCCTTGATGCCAACGCAGGCGCCGACCGGATCGATTCGATCGTCGGACGAGAAGACTGCGATCTTGGCTCGTTCCCCGGGTTCGCGGGCAATAGCGCGGATCTCGATGACCTTCTCGTAGATCTCCGGTACTTCCAGCTCGAACAGGGCGTGGAGGAAGTCGTTTGTGACACGTGACAGGACAATCTGCGGTCCCCGAGTATTCTTCTGGACATCCAGGATGTAGGCGCGTACACGATCCCCCTGACGGAATTTCTCGCGTGGGATCTGCTCTTTGACCGGAAGAATCGCTTCGGCCCTGCCCAGATTGACAATGACATTGCCTTTGTCGATTTGCTGTACAACGCCCGAAGCCAGAGAACCAACTTTGTCGATGTACTCTTCGTAAATGCGCTCCCTTTCGGCCTCACGAACCTTCTGGATGAGCATCTGCTTAGCCGACTGGATGGCGTTCCGACCGAACTCAAGTTCATAATCGATATAGATATCAATCTCATCGCCGACCTGAGCCTCGGCATCGATCGCCTGAGCTTCTCGCAGGGAGATTTCGGTGTACTTGTCCTCGACGTCCTCGACCACACTCTTGGTGGCCATCATGAGCAGCTCGTTGTTCTTACGGTCGAACTTGAAGCTGAAGTTGTCGGTGTATTCGTACTTCTTCTTGGCCGCAGCTAGCAAGCTGGCTTGGACTGTCTCCACAACCGAGTCAAAGTCGATGTTCTTTTCTCGCGCGATGAGGGTCATCGCTTCTACCATGTCAAACGCCATCTAAGTATTCTCCATCAGAATACGATTTTCGCCTGCTTTACTTCGGCCAGGGGCACGGTGAAACTTCCTGATTCGTCCCTGAATTCTATCTCTTGACCGTTGGCCGAGACAATCTCGGCTTCACGCTTCTTTCGTTTCTTCTCCACAAACTCGATCTTGACCTTCTCGCCGACCCGATAGCGATAGTCGATCGCCTGGGTCAACGGTCGATCCAGCCCGGGAGTGGATACTTCGAGAGTGTAACCGTCCTCGAGATAATCGGTGCCGTCAATCAGGTCGCCGACAAGCCTCGAAAGACGAGCGCACTCGTCCAGTGTCGCCCCGTTCTCCGAATAGACAAACAGACGCAAAGTAGCCGTGCCTTTGTACTGCGAGAGTACGACATCGGCCAGCTCACATCCTTCGCCTGCTAAGGGCTCGCGAATAAGGTCTATTATGTTGTCCTTTAATGCATTTCGCATCATAATAATCCAACAAAAAGTGGGCCGAGGCCCACTGGAACCGACTAATTTAACCCTTATCTCTAACCAACGCAACAGTTTTCTGTCCGGTTTGGAACCGCAATTGGGGAGCTGGAGGGCCGGTTTTGGGTTGGTTGGAACTACCCTGGAATCCTCCGACCCTTTTTTGGTTGCGCTGACAGCCCGGGCCGACTTACTTAGGAAGTTCCAAGCCAAGCTTGACTGCCCCCGTGGTGTAACGGATAACGCGTCGGCCTCCGGAGCCGGAAATCCAGGTTCGATTCCTGGCGGGGGTACTTTTGTTCAAGTACGGTTCTGAGGCACTTAGTCGGTGCCGTCTCTACCAGAACTGAACAGCCCTTTGGGGAGTATCTCGCGTAGCTTGTCGCTGTAGAACACAATCCACAGCACCAGCGGGAGGGCGTCGTTAATTAGATATACGGGAACGATGTACCGGTAGGCGGTTTTGCCAAAACCGTGAGCCTGCCAGATATAGAAAATCGCCGTGGACATCAGTATATGGCCGAGGACAATCACCGCGGTGCCGCCGAACAGCGCCAGAATTCCTCTCTTCCAGGCTTTGACATGCCCCGGTGTGGCTAGTACTAGGGCTAAGTAGGGTATGATATTGGTGAAGTGGTGCAAGGTCACGCTCAGCAACCATTTGGTGACGCCAAACAGCCGAAACAGAGGGTCTGCGATCGGCGTGATCCAGTGTGGATAGGCCGTCTGCCAGCCTATGAACCAGAGATAGCCCAGGACCAGGCTGACCCCTGCCAGCTTAGCTAGGAACAGCCACAGACTTCTTTTCACGGAACACCACCAGGTATAGCCATCCTATCCAGACGGCTGCTATCATGATTATCAGCGTAGCCTGCCAGAAATAGAGATGCATGAAGTCGAACAACTCACGGGAATAGGCACCTGCCAGGAGCAAGACGATAATCCGCAGGATATTGAATACGAATATAGCCGGTACTCCAAAGAGCAGCCCGAGGACCTTGTTTCGTATCGTTGTACCGAAAGCCAGCACGGCGGCACAGTAGATCACCATCTCCAGAAGACCGGTGCATTCATCGACGATTTCTACCGAGAAACCTTTGTAACTGCAGATTGCGCCCGTTCTGAAAGTGTCGCCGGAAAAGACCGATGTCACTCCGTTACATACAAAGGCGGTGAAGGTCATTAGCCCCTTTAGGTGATCGTGATAGGTGGCGGTAATATGGGCATAGGTCAAGCCCAGTACCGCGAGGGCCAGGACGAACCACAGCACGAATTTGACCGGTGGCGACAGACTCAAACCACGCCTCTTCCCCGCCGATGACTTGGAGTTCGATTTCTCGGACATACGAACAATGTACAACCTGCCGACGCCGTCAGCAACAGCATAGGTCGTAGAACAAGAAGATTTGACTTGATGCTAGAACAAGAATACGGTGACTATGCCGATCCAGGTAATGACCACCGCTACATTGCCGGACCATCTGCCGCCAGCGATGATCAGAGCGATAGCCGACCAGACCAGCCCGACGCCTAGCCGGGCAGTCCAGCGGGTCAGGGCGTAGATTCCGGCAGCATCGGCAAGGAAAAACACGCCGACTATAATAATCGAAACAAAGATCAGCCAGTTCGGTCCGTACTCTTTGGATTTGCTATTGGCCATGACTCCGCTCCTCTAGAAATCGTTCGATACCTCGCCGGATGGCTTTGGCCACCGTCTTTCGAAACTTTTCGGTTTTGAGCATCGCTTCCTGCTCCGGAATCATCATGAAGGCGCACTCAACCAATACTGCTGGATACTCGGTCGCGCGGTTTACCGCCAAGTTGCCGTGATACAAGCCGTGGTCAGGGAGCCCGGTACGCTCCACCATCTCACGGTGGATTGCCCGCGCCAGGTCGATAGAATGGGGATGATAATAAAGACTACTGGTACCGTTGTTGGCAAAGGGGTTGACGCCGTCCGGAAGGGCGTTGTTGTGGATCGACACAAACAAGTCAGCATCGGCCTCCTTGGCGATCGCCGGACGGTCGTATACGGAGAGATGGCTGTCGTCATCACGGGTCATGACAACTCTGGCACCGCGTTTCTGCAATTCCTGTCGGAGCACCAGCGATATGCCCAAGTTGGCCTCGGCTTCGGTATAGCCGGTTGGACCGATCGCTCCGGGATCATGCGAATGACCGGGATCGATCACGATCGTCTTGCCCTTGAGGCTGGAGAGATTCTTGGGCGGAAGCACCAGCTCCAGAACCAGCGTATTTCCACGATAGAAGTGGTCGTATCCCCAGACAGGATTCGTGAGGTCGATACGGAACTCGTAGACATCCTCTGAGGGCTGATGCCAGGTAGCTAGTTCGATTATATCGGTGTTGTAGTCAAAGCGAATCCAGTCGGTGTCAGTGGTGACGCCGAAAATCTGCATACGAACGGTCCTGTTGCCGTCCTCTATTACGCGATGGGGGTGTTGCCCGGCCAAGGGAAACTCCACGGTGATTTTCCGCTCAGACTCACCAATAAGCACCGAACGCAGGTATGACCGGTACGGGGTAATGCCGGCGCTCAATCGCTCTACCGATCGCTTGCGGGCCCAGGCGAAATGCCCCGGCGCCAGGCGAAGGCGATACCAATCGTTCTCTTCGCCAACCGCCAGTGCCGTTACACCCATAGGTTGGTGAATCGCGTAGTAGCCCTTTTGGGGGGCGTGGCGAATGACCTGTACCGAATCAATGAACTCGACGGCAAAGGGAAACTCGGGAGCGTTGAGAGTCAGAGCAAAACCTGCCGGGTAAACCGTCTCTTCAAAGCAGATAAGCTTGAGGAAGCTGGCGATGTTACCGGCGCTGAGCGAGGAATCGTCAGAGAACAGCAGGCGCGCGATGTCAGCTTCCGAAGGCGGGACGATATGATATCTTGGCCGAACTTTGGAGACAACCGAGTCGTCAGGCAGGACCACGAAACCGGTGTAAATCCCGCGAAGCTTCAACGAGTCCGGCACCGCCCCGACACCAAAGGTGGTCTCTCCCCAGTATGGTTGTTGTCGCGGTTTCGTTTCGGCCATAGGTATGGAGTCTGCTACTCCCTCTATCGAACACCATGCCCGACAGCCAGGAGTGCCTATGAAGCCGAATTCAAGCATATCGCCGCTGGATAGACTCGAGTGCCCGAACGGTCGATTGTAGTCGCCGACAATGGCCAGGCTGTCGACCGGCGCCGAAGGCAACGGTTCTGGGACAAAAACTCTGAGCGTGTCGACTATGAACTCCGGCGGTGGCTCCGAAGTCTCTTCGTCACCGAAATACTTCTGCCACTCCCTCTCTATGTAGGTGAGGTTGTTGTGTTCAACCAGTCTGGCTTCGACCAAGAACTCAAACTCTCCGGCACTGATCGGAACATAGGCTAAGAAGCCACCGCTGGGATGGGTACTGGCTTCGTGTCCATTGACAGTTACGTGGTATTGCCACTTGCGCCCGAACTGAGGCACACTCCCGAAAATGAAGGCAGAATCCACCGTCCGCAGAGTCTGCCCCTCCCTCGGGTACACAATCTCGATTTGATCTTCCGTCTTTCTTGCATCGACTGCGCCGGCTAACAGCCAGATCGCGACGAGAACAAGGGCCGGCACGCGGGATAGACGGCTTCTAAGTGCTGATGTATTTCTGGAGAACATCCCGTTTCAGTTTGGGGCCACCGATGATTTCTCGGTCGACCTCAATCGACTCCCTGTCGTAACGGATTCCTCGGGCAATGTCTTTTTTCAGAAGCAACGGACCATCGAGGTCGAAGTAGTCAGCGCGCGACGACATATACAGCGCCTGGGCAATTCCTACCGAACTCCCCACCATGCATCCCAGCATAACCTTCTTACCGTCCTCGCGGGCCTGCTCGGCCAACCGGATACCTTCCAGTATTCCGCCGCTCTTTTCGAGCTTGATATTGATTCCGTCCACATTGTCGGAGTGCTCGCTGTAGTCATTAAGATCGTTGAGACCCTCGTCGAGGAACAACTCAACACCCTCCGACTTTCCTTTAAGATGTTGCCATTCGCTGGTGAACTTGACGTCCGTAGGCTGCTCAATGACCTTCACGCCGATTCCGGCCAGGTGGTAGATCATCTCCTCGGCCTTGGCACAGGACCAGCCGCCGTTGGCATCGACACGGATCTCCTTGTCCTCGATCTGCTTCAGCGCGTCGAGAATCAGAACATCTTCCTCGTGCCCCATCTTGACCTTGACGATCGGATACTCGCAGTTGCTGATCGCATCGATCATTTCGGAGGATTTGTCGACACTCACCGTGATCGAGCTCTTCACTCCAAGCGGAGTGCCCAATCCCAGTATCTCCCAGGCGTATCGTTTGGACTCACCGGAGAGGTAGTTTATCACCATGCCCATCAGGGCGGTTCGGGCCAGAGGGCAGATGTCGAGCAGATCGATCCCTTGAAGAGTGTCAACGTCGATATCCTCAAGATCCTTTAAGAAATCCATGCCTTTGGAAATGTCGGTCTCGATTTCCTCGACCGTCGGGCCGTAGGACACCGAAGGAGCCGCCTCGCCGGGGTAACGATTGTTGAGAATCGTCAGGACGTTGGTCTTAACCACCGCTTCACCCGATGAAGTGGCGAACTTCTTCTTGAGAGGTAGGTCAACACGCACGCTGTCGATATGGATCATATCACTCTCCTGGCCTGGTTGAAGCTCTTGGCCAAGTCATCGCGAAAGTCCGGATCTGACGGATCCAGGCTGTTGATACGTACGCCCCCGCCACCGCGGGAGCTGTGGATGAAGCTTCCTTCACTTATCACAATTGCGACGTGCCGTCGGAAAAACAGCAGGTCACCCTTTTGTACGTTCTCTAACTCGATTTGATCCCCGGACTGTATCTGGTCCTTCGTATCGCGCGGCAGGTATATCCCGAAAGTAGAAAAGACGGTCCTCACAAATCCAGAGCAATCGAATCCGGTGTCGGTGATACCGCCCCAGAGGTATGGTACGCCCAAAAACCGCTTGGCTTCGTCAACAATGGCGCCTCCGCTCGCCGGCAGCGCCTTTTCCTCATGAATCGGTCTCACATCCGATTTCTTGATGTAGAGGTGACTTCCGTCCGGAAGGAGCGCCTTGACAAACGAAGACTTCAGCGGCTCGACCCGCAGCTTGGTTCCATAGTAGAGAATATACGGCGGCCGGGGCGTCCCTTTGGCGTCTGAAAAGACCATGGCGTTGGGCGCGGAAACGACCGCATCCGAAGAGGTCAAGGCACGATGGTAGTCATCGCGGGTCATCTGCGCCAGGAACCGGGCATCGACCCAGCCCTCGTAACCATCGGGCTGCTTTACTCTTGCGAACGTGGCCTCTTCCCCGACCGGTTCGACCGGCTCGCCCCAGAGAATCTGATTGACGCGTTCGCAGTCGTAGGTCGGGTTGGCCCACATGTCCAGAAGATTTGTAGTAACGTAGGCGTATCTCATGGCGCTAGACTAAGCGGGAATGCCGCTTGGATCAATTAAAAACCTCCCCCAAAGAAAAAGCCGGGCCAAACGACCCGGCTTGTATCGAATGCGAAATTGATCAGCCTTTGAGCAGCTTCTCGAAGCGGTCCAGAGACTCTTTGATGTTGTCAATCGAGTTGACATAGGAGAATCTCAAGTAACCCTCACCGAATTTGCCGAAGGCGGTTCCGGACAGACAGGCCACGCCGGCCTCTTCGAGGAGGCGAACCGACAGCGTCTTGGAATCGATTCCGGTGCCGGTGATGTTCGGGAAGACATAGAATGCGCCCAGCGGCGTCGTGCAAGTCACACCGTCGATGGCGTTGAGACCTTCGACAAAGACATCGCGACGCTTCTGGAACTCGGCGACCATGGCTTCGACTTCATCCTGCGGACCTTCCAGCGCCTCGATGAGGGCGTCCTGAGCGAAGGTAGCCGTGCAGGAGAAGTTGTTGATGGCCAGCTTGGTCATGATCTCGGCCACTTCGGGCGGCATCACACCGTATCCCAGACGCCATCCGGTCATGGAATAGGTCTTGGACATGCCATCGATGACGACGCTACGATCCAGAGCACCCTCAATCGGCAGAATCGACTGGAACGGTACATCGTAGGTTATCCGGGAGTAGATTTCATCGGTCAGGATCCAGAGATCGTGCTCTTTGGCCATGTCGACGATCGCCTGCAGTTCCGGCGTGGTAAGAATACCACCGGTCGGGTTCTGCGGCGAGTTGACGATGATCATGCTGGTCTTTTCGGTGATCAGCGACTTGAGATAGTCGGCTGAGAAACGGAATCCGGTCTCTTCTCCCAGCTTCATCGGTACCGGCGTGGCACCGACATAGTCCACGACCGATTCGTAGATCGGGTAGCCCGGATTCGGGACGATTACTTCATCCCCTTCATTAACCAGGGCAAATATCGCGTTGAAGATGAGGGGCTTAGCGCCCGGCATCACGATGCAATTCTCGGGTCCAACAGTCACGTTACGAGTCTTGGACACGTAGCGGGCGACCGCCTCGCGGGCATCCGGACGGCCAGCCGACGGGCAGTAGTGAGTCTTGCCGTCTCTGATCGCCTGAATGGCGGCATCGCAGATGTTCTTCGGAGTATCGAAATCCGGCTCACCGATTTCGAGGTGAATGACCGACTTGCCCGTCGCTTCGAGGGCCTTGGCGCGAGCCAGAACTTCAAAGGCACTCTCGGTGCCGAGTCTTTCCAGTCTGTTGGCGTACTGCATAGTATCCTCTCCCTAGAGTTTGAGAAGTTTCCGGGCGCAGTCAGCGATCGATTCCGCTGCCAGTCCGAATTCCTTAACCAACTGCCAGGGCTGGCCGGATTCGCCGAAGCGATCTTGAACACCAACCATTTCGAACGGCAGCTTCTTATCGATTGAGGGCTCTTCACACAGAATACGGGCGACCCAGTTGCCCATACCACCCGCCTGATGTTCCTCGGTAGTGATGATCGCGCCGGTTTCCTTGGCGGCGGCGACAATCGCATCCCGGTCAATCGGCTTGACGGTATGAATGTTGATCACGCGGGTCTCGATATTGTAGTCCTTCTTGAGAATCCAGGCGGCACGGAGGGCTTCCGGCACCGAGGGTCCGCAAGAAATGAACGTGAGAGCTTCGTTCTCGCCTTTGTAATCTGAGGCCAGCTTGACTTCGAAAGCATCGACCAGGTTCTCGGCTTCCTGGCGGAAACGGTAGACATTGGCCTTACCGAAGACAAACGGAGTGTCCCAGGTAGATACGATCGGAGTGGATTCGCGGGCGAAGCGCAAATACTTCGGTCCGACGACGTCAAACAGCATCGCCTTGGTCATCTTCTCGGTCTCAATCGAGTCACAAGGAACGCCGACGTTCATGTTCGGAAGTCCGGTCATCTGGAACAGGGATTCCAGTTCCTGGTGAGTGGCGCCGTCCGGGCCGACCGAGATTCCGCCGTGGGCACCGACGATCAGGACGTTGAAGTCGCCGTAGCAGACTGAGACGCGAATCTGATCCAGGTTACGGGCCGACGAGAACACGCCGTAAGTACCGAATACCGGAATCTTGCCTTCTTTAGCGAGTCCAACAGCAACGGTGGTGGCGTTCTGTTCGGCCACACCAACCGAGAGGAAACGCTCGTTGCGTTCCGGGTGATTGGCATTGAACTGCGAAATGGTGATCGAACCGGAGATATCGGCGCCGATGCACACTACCCGCTCGTCGTCGCCGTACTTGTCGAGAGCACGACCAAAGCCCTTACGGGTCGGATCCATTTCGGTCTTCATGACGTCGTTCTTGTTCCACCAGAAGTCCTGGGAGAATTTGGGGAGGTTCTTGTCGAGATGAGCCTCGATGTCCTTCTGATAGTCGAAACCGATCTGGAGCCAGTCATCGACGTCGAAGGTATCGGTCAGTCCCAGCTCGGCCAGGCTCTTATCCAGCTCTTCCCTGTTCGGCGGTTTGCCGTGCCAGCCGCAGACATCTTCCATGAAGGAAACGCCGCGACCCTTGAAGGTCTTACAGATTAACGCTACTGGCTTGCCGGTGTCGTTGTGGTTGCGAGCCCAGTCCATCTTGTCGACGATATCGGCCATATTGTGACCGTCGACTTCCAGAACGTGCCAGCCGAAGGAGGCGTACTTGTCGCCGATCGGATGAATCTTCATGACGTCTTCGGTGCGTCCGTCGATCTGGAGCATGTTGCGATCAAGAACCATAATCAGATTGTCGAGGCCGTAGTGTGCGGCCGACATGGCGGCTTCCCACATCGAGCCTTCCTGCTGCTCGCCGTCTGATGAGATGATGAAAGTACGATAGTCTTTCTTGTCCAGCTTGGCGGCCAGTGCAGTACCGACGCCCACGGAGAAACCTTGTCCAAGCGAGCCGGAGGAAACTTCGACGCCACCCAGATCTTTGTGATGGGGATGTCCCTGGAACGGTGAGCCCAGCATGCGGAGTTTCATCAACTCCCTTTCCGGGAAGTAGCCGGAGACGGCCAGGGCCGTGTACAACGCCGGCGCCTTGTGACCGGCCGACCAGAGGATGCGGTCGCGTCCGTCCCAGTGGGAGTCTTTGGGATCGTGCTTAGCGATTTTGAGGTACAGGGCGGCGATGATGTCCATCATACCCAACGTGCCTCCGGAGTGCCCGGAGCGGGCAGAGCAGAGCGATAGTAAGTTCAGGCCACGCATGTAATTGGCCCGTTCAATCAGCTGCTCGACAGTAAAATCTTGCAGTGTATTATTGGCTTTAGAGTCGGTCAGTGGCATACCCGATACCTCGCCGTTTGTGAAAGTTTTAACAACCTCGTTAACAAGGCCAATCTACATTTTAAAGTATGCTTGTCAACTGTTACTGGGGTCGATTCGGGAGAATCTTTTTGACCCAGTTTTCCAGCTTCTGACGCAGATTTTCGACTGTTCCGTTGTTGAGAATCAGGCGATCGGCCCGGCTCCGGAACTCTGCATAGGGTAACTGATTGCGCTGCCTGGCGGCGGCATCGCTACGATCGATTCCCCGAGCCGCCAGACGGGCGAATCTGGTCTCTCGACCGGCGTGGATTACGAGTGTCAGATCGGTCTTGTGATCCAACCCCCAAAACAAGAGGAGAGCCGCATCAATCACTATGAACTTGTGTGTCTTTGATCGCGCTCGAACCTCTTTCCACAACTCCTTAAGTAGGTATGGATGTACGATACGATTTAGAGCCGCTCTCCCCTGCTCCGAGGCGAAAGCTCTTTGGGCGACCAGTTTCCTTCTGAGATTGCCCCTGGGAGTCAGAACGTCGGCGCCGAATTTCTTGGCCAGGGCGGCAAGGAGTTGGGGGTTGGATTCCACGACCTGCTTGCCGATCAGGTCGGCATCGACGACGGCTCCGCCCAGCGATGCCAGTATTTTGGCTGCTGTGGATTTTCCTGCGCCGATTTGACCCGTGACGCCGATCAGCATATCTACTTGGCCTCAAGCCAGTTGGGACCGACACCCATGTCGACTACGACCGGCACCCGCAGTTTGACGGCCTTCTCCATACCGTTTTTGACGAGCTTCTTGAGTTTGTCTAGCTCGTCTTTGTGCACGTCGAAGACCAGTTCGTCGTGAACCTGCAGCACCATCCTGGATTTCAGCTTACCCATTTTGGCGTGGATATCGATCATGGCTTTTTTGATCATGTCGGCCGCCGTTCCCTGAATGGGGGTGTTGATGGCCGTCCGCTCGGCAAACTGACGGACGTTGAAGTTCTTGCTCTTTATCTCGGGAAGGTACCGGCGGCGATTGAAGAGAGTGGTCACGAAGCCTCTCTCCCGCGCACTTTCCTTAGTCGTATCCATGTAGTTGCGGATGCCAGGATAGCGCTCGAAATAAGTGTCGATGAACTGCTTGGCCCCTTCCATGTCCAGGTCCGTCTGCTGTGCCAAACCATAGGCGGAGACGCCGTAGATCACGGCAAAGTTGGCCGTCTTGGCAGCGCGACGTTGGTCGGACGTAACATCTTTCAGATCGAGACCATACACCTCGGCGGCAGTGCGGGTGTGGATGTCCTCCTTCTTGACGAAAGCGGAGATCAGGCCGGGATCCTCCGAATAATGGGCCAGAATGCGTAACTCTATCTGGGAGTAGTCGGCCACGAGCAAGACGTGGTCCTTGTCACGAGGAATGAACGCCTTGCGAATCTGGCGCCCTTCCTCGGTACGAATAGGTATGTTCTGCAGATTAGGATCGGTCGAGGACAGTCTTCCGGTGGCAGCAACCGCCTGATTGAACGATGTGTGCACGCGACCTGTGGTCGGGCTGATCAGTTTGGGGATGGCATCGATGTAAGTGTTCTTGAGTTTAGTCAGCTGGCGATACTGCAGGATCAAACCTGGGAACTCGTGATCCCGGGCGAGAGATTCCAGCACTCGCACATCGGTCGAGTATCCGGTCTTCTTCGCGGTCATGCCCTTGGTGGGCATCTTCATTTCATCGAACATGATTTCAGACAACTGCCGGGTGGAGTTGATATTGAACTCACGGCCGGCCTGCTTGTAGATCTCAGCCTTGACCATGTCGAGTTTCTTCTCCATATCTGAGGAAAGCTCGGACAAGTAGTCAGCGTCGACACGGATACCGGCTTCCTCCACGGAGGCCAGCACCGGGACCATGGGGAGCTCGATGTTGTAGTACAGGTTCTGAAGTTCGTGGGCGTTTATCTCCGGCGCCAGGATTCCCCGCAGGCGGAAAGTGAAGTCGGCGTCTTCTGCGGCGTAGTGGGTCGCCACATCAACCGGAACGGTGTCGAAAGTGGTCTGCTTCTTGCCGGTGCCGATCAAATCGGAAATCGGCTGCATTTTGTACTGGAAGTGGCGAGCTGCCAGAAAGTCCAACGAGTGTTCGCGAGCCGACGGATCCAAAACGTATGAGGCGAGCATAGTATCAAACCCGATTGGATCGATATCGACTCCGTAGCGATGAAACACGTGCAGATCGTACTTGATGTTCTGGCCGAATTTCTGGACCTGCTTGTTCTCCATCAGCTTCTTAATGAGCTTGAGACCTTTGTCGAACGGCAGGCAGTCTTTCTCATGATCGCCCGAGTGTCCGAGCGGCACATACCAGCCACTCCCACCCACGTTTGACAAGGAAACACCAACCAGGTCGGCTTCGAGAGCGTTAAGAGACGTGGTCTCGGTGTCTACGGCGATCTCCTTGCACTTGCCGAATATGTCGACCAGATTCTTCAACTCGTCGATTGTCTTCACGACCTGGTAATCCAGAGGGCGCTGAGGTTTCGATTCCTCCGCCTCTTCGGTCGGCATGGAGTCCGGCATGATGTTCTTGAGTAGACTGCGGAATTCGAGTTCAAGGAATAGTTCCTTGCAGGCCTCATAGTTGGGTTCGACATGCTTCATCTCTTCGAGCTTGAACTCGATCGGCGTGTTGAGCTCAATCGTTACCAGTTCTCTCGACAGCTTGGCGGCGTCTACACTCGAAGAAATCTTCTCTCGCACACCCTTGGCCTTGATCTCTTCGGGTCGGGAAAGGATCTCATCGAGCGATCCAAACTGATCGAGAAGTTTGTCGGCAGTCTTGGGTCCGATACCGGCAACGCCGGGGACGTTGTCCGAAGAGTCACCCATCAGCGCCAATTTGTCGATCACCAGCTCCGGATAGACCCCGAACTTCTCCTTTACCTCTTCCCGGCCCATCTTAATCGGCGGCACTGAGGCCTTCTGAGGATTGTAGATCTTCACGTGGTCGGTGACCAACTGGAAGTAGTCCTTGTCGCTGGTCACGCACCAGACATCCAGACCCGCTTCCTCCGCCTTTCGGGCAAAGGTCCCGACGATGTCATCGGCCTCGTAGCCGGGCAGTTCGTAGTGCTTCACGTTGAGAGCGTCGACCGCCTGACGAATTCGTGGCAGCTGCTCCGCCAGCTCGTCGGGCATTTTCAGCCGCGTCGACTTGTACTCCTCGTATCTTTCGTGACGGAAAGTCGGTTCGGCCGTGTCCCAGACAACCGCGATATAGTCCGGAGATTCCTCGTTGACGATCTTGAGCAGCGAGTTGACAAAACCAAAAGTCGCCGATGTATCCTCACCTTTCGAATTGATCAGGGGATTGCGAATCAGAGCAAAGTAGGCCCGATAGAACATAGCCGAGCCGTCGAGCAAGTACAGGGTGGGCCGTTTCTTGGCGTTCATCGATAGAGCCCTTTCTCTCTGATGAAGTTGATCACATCGGGTTCCAGATACTTCTCGAGATCCAACCAATTGTCATCGGCAATCAATCGTCGTACTTCAGTCGAAGAGACCTGCACCACTTTCGATTGAACGACCTCGATTCTGTCCGGCGGCAGTTTCTTGAGCGAGCCCTCGATTTTCGCCGGTGGTCTCAGGCCAACTAAGAAGGTCACTTCTTCGAATAACTCGTCGGTTGCATACCAGCTGTCGAGTTCGTTGATGATGTCCTGTCCCACAATAAAATAGAACTCAACGTTGGGATATCGCTTTTTCAAGGCCCGCACAGTGTCGAGTGTATAGCTGGGTCCCTCCAGCTCTCGTTCGATTTCTTCTATCCAAAGCTCTTTATGATCTACGATAGCTTTCTCAAGGATTGCGACCCGATCTTCAAAGTCGGCCGAAATCGCCTTGGAGTGAGGATGTGCGAAAGTTGGCACGAGGAGTATGCCATTCAGCGAGCGCGCTTTCAACATCTCCAGCGCGAGGTTGACGTGTCCGCGATGTACGGGATCAAAACTCCCCCCGAGAATCCCCCATGCCTGCCCCGGTTCAGGAGCCGGCATCCTCGTCACCGCCGGTCTTTGGGGGTAGTGTGGCTATCTCGTTAAGATACTTCCCCGCCTTGGCGGTGTACTTTCCGTCGGGGTAGGCCTGGATATAGGCGTCGAGTTCTTCTTTGGCTTCCTCGGAATTTCCTCTTCTGAAGGACGCCTCACCCTGTTTGAAAGCCGCTTTTTCGGCCAGGTTGGTGGCTTTGTCCAGCCATTCGTGCCGGGGATACACCGCGCCAAAACTCTTGAACTGCTTGTGCGCCTCGGCGTAGTTGTGCTGGCGGAGTTCGATTCGTGCCATGAAGAACAACGCCTTGGATGCAAACTCCGAGTTAGTGTACTCGTCGATAACCTTCTGAAAGTACACCTTGGCGGCGTTGAACGCATTCATTCGCTCGTACACAACTCCCGACTCGTAGGTCTTTCGGGCCAGGCGCGTGCGGGCAAGATCCAGGTAGTGATGCGCCGAGTCAATGACCGCGGCTTCAGGGAAATCGATGATGAACTCTTCGAAACTCCGAATGGCCTGCTGAAGCTCGGTCTGATCGAGACCGTGATGTTTGGGCGTACCTCTGAAGAAACTGACCGCCCGCATGAAGATAGCCTCCTCGAAGAAATCACTGGCGGGATAGTTCAAAACCAGTCGGTTGAACTCTACCTGGGCGACCTCGTACTCCCTGTTGCCGAAATAGGCCAGGGCCAGGTAGTGCTGAGCGGTGTCGACAAGAGGCTCTCCGGGGAAGTTGTAGACACAAGCCTGGAAATGTTCGATAGCCGAGAGCCAGCGTTTTTTGGCATAGCGATTCATGCCTTCTTCAAGAAGCTCGCTTGCCGACATGCTGCTCATGGCGCGTTGCCCGGCACATCCTGTCAGCAACGCAAACAGTACGAGGATGGTCAGTGCGGTGGTAGTCTGTCGAGAGGTGAACATCAGGCTTTGTAAGTCTCCTTAAGCATCTTGTAGTTGTCGACGACCTTCTGAAGATATCCGTCCGGAATGCGATGACCTTTGCGAATCAGTCCTCGCAAGCGGGTTTCGCCGACATTGTAAGCGACAATCGCTCGCTCAACGTCGCCGAACTTGAGTATCTGATCGAACAGATAACGGGTCCCAAGCTTTATATTCGTTTCGGGCTCAAAAAGTGTCTCAGAACCTTCCCAATTTATCCCGGCCTTCTCGGCGACATCCTTTCCGACAAAAGGCACCACCTGCATCAGTCCGCGGGCGCCCATGTGCGAGGTCTGCCCCTTCTTGAAAGATGACTCGGTGAGAATTATGGCCAGAACGAACATCGGATCGTAGTTGTAGCGACGGCTTTCCTCGTAGATCACGTTGGTGAGCTTGCCGACTTCATCCTCGTCAAAACCGATCTGGAACTGCTCTATAGCCTTGAGGATTTGAAGCTTCTCCTCCAGCTCGGTGATGCGCTTCTGCTGGAAGCTGATCTGTCGCTCCAGATCGAACTTGTCTTTGATTAGGTAAATCAGTAGTCCTGATTGAACGAGATAAATCAGTACGAGCAAAAAACTGATTGGCTTGGATAGATAGATCCCCAGCTTCTCGACCTGTATCATCCCCTAGTCCTCGCGTTTGGTGCCTTCCAGATCGTAGTCACGCGATCCGGTGATGAGCACCCTACACACCTCTCCTACCTTCAAATGCCGGCCCCTGACAGCCACCTCCTGATCGATCTCAGGACAGTCGCCGCGGGTCCGTCCGACAGCCTCTGTGGGGCTGTCAAGACGGTCTAACATAACCAGTTGCTCGGATCCTATCAAGGACTCATTTTTGTCGAAAGCTATCTCCCGCTGGAGACTCATTAGCTCGTCCAGGCGACGTTCCTTTTCCTCCTGGTCGATTTGATCGTCCATCTCCGCCGCCGGAGAACCGTCTTCCTGCGAGTAAGTAAAGGCCCCTACACGATCCAACTGATGTTGCTCGAGAAACTCCAGGATCTCCCCGAATTGCTCCTCGGTCTCTCCCGGGAAGCCCACTATAAAGGTCGTTCGGATTGTAAAGTTCGGATTGGATACACGAATCTTCTCGATGAGCTGCTCGATCCTCTCGCGATCGGTTTGGCGCTTCATCCGCTTGAGCATCTCGGAGTTGACATGCTGAAGCGGCAGGTCAAAGTAAGGGACTGTCTTGTTGGACTCGTCAGCCACGTACTGGATCAACTCGTCGGTAGTCTGGCGCGGATGGAGATACATGAGACGAATCCAGTCGAGGTCAGCAATGTTGTCAAGCCGTTGGAGAAGCTGGATAATGTTCGAGCGTTGCTCTAAGTCACCGCCGTATAGTGTTGCGTCCTGGGATACTAGAATTAGCTCGCGCTTTCCCTGGTCGACCAGCAGTTCCGCCTCGGTGGCGATCTCCTCAATCGATCTGCTTCGGAAGTTGCCCCGGATCTTGGGGATTACACAGTATGTACACGGCCGATTGCAGCCGTCGGATATTTTTAGGTAAGCATACGGGAAGTCGTCGGTGATTGCGCGAGGTCCTGAAAGATAGTCCAGCCTCTTGGCGTCAGTGGCCACCGGTTTGCGATTGGCGGTACCGGTTCCGACCGCTTCGGAGATGGCATCCAGCTGGCCCAGGCCAAAGGCGCCGTCTATCTCCGGCATGCCGTCGAGCAGTTCGGTCCCGAACCGCTGTGCGAAGCAGCCGGCGACATAGACCCTTTTGATCACACCCTGGTCCTTGAGCTGGGTCATCTGCAGGGTTTCATCGATCGTTTCCTGCTTGGCCGACTCGATAAAACAGCAGCTGTTGACGACAACCGCATCGGCGCCATCGGCCGCTTCTACCAGTTGGTGGCCGTCAGCTATCAAGCGGCCGGCGATATAATCGGCGTCCACATCGTTCTTGGGACAGCCGAGGCGGTGAATATAGACTTTCATCAGGGGAGTTTTACTTTTTCGGCGGTTTCGGGAAAGTCAGGCAGGAATGCCGTTGAGTCGCACTCATCCAGGCAGTCCTGACTGAGAAAATCGATCTTGGTCCGGTCGTCGTTCTCGTCCTTGAAATGTAACCAGTCTAACTCATTGCGGCCCACATCTACACTCATGTTCATATGCTTCGGGAGATCGATCTCAACGCTGTCTCGAAGGCGAAGGCTGTATTCGTTGAGTGGTTTCCAGTAGGGCGCCACTTTGTAGTACTTCTCTAGTTGAGTTACGAACGTTACTTCATTTGCACCCTGACCCACAGCGCTCGGTTCGATTACGACTTGTTCGTTCTCTTCGGAGTAGCTGTAAAGATGCTTGCCGTCGTCCAGAAACACATCCGATCCCAGTTCCACCAGATACCGGCCATCGGCAGCGATCAGCGCGGTACCGGGCAAGGTATCGACCGTCTCGAAGACTTCCGAAGTTACGATGGTGATAAACTCGAAACGGACACAGTCAGCAGCGGCGAGCTTTTCAGAGGTCTGCTCCCAGGGATTGTCCGCCAAGGCTGATGTGGATAGTAGCAGGCAGACCGCGATTGTAACGAAAAGGATTCTCATAACACAACTTATACGTTTCGGGATGGGCTCAGTTCGGGCCCGATGTTTCCGCGGTAGTTTGCGGAGAATTGAAGAGATTGTCAAGGTATGCTTGATCAACGAGGACATCGCGAGCCTTCGATCCCGTGAACGGTGATACAATCCCGGCCTGCTCCAGCTTGTCGATCAGGCGCGCAGCGCGCTGATAACCAATACCCAGCCTGCGTTGTAGCAATGACACGGAGCCCTGCTTGTGGCGGACTACCACCAGACAGGCTTCCTTGAAGAGCGGATCGCCCATATCGATGTCAGCCTCGGTGGGATCCCCGGTCGCCTGAGAGATGTTCTGCAGCGGCATCATCTCCAGTCCCTGATCCTTAATGAAGGTGACGATACCATCGGTCTCCTCCGAGGAGATGAACGGTCCATGGATTCGGATCGGTTCCGGCTGCCCCGACGGCAGGTAGAGCATATCGCCCCGACCGAGCAGTCTCTCGGCCCCGTTGGCATCGATGATCGTCCTCGAATCTACTTTAGATGAAACCTGAAACGCTATACGAGCCGGGAAGTTGGCCTTGATCAGCCCAGTAATGACATCAACTGAAGGTCGTTGCGTTGCCAGGATAAGGTGGATACCCACAGCGCGCGACATCTGGGCCAGGCGAGTGATCTGGGTTTCGATCTTCTGCGTCGAGGTGGACATCATCAAATCGGCCAGCTCATCGACAAAGATCACGATATAGGGAAGCTTCTTCTCTTCCTCAGACTGCTTGGCATTGAAGTCGGCAATGTTGCGGACCGATGCCTCGGCCAGCTTGCGGTAGCGGTGTTCCATCTCCACGACCGCTTCAGAGAGCACGCGTTCGGCGCGCTTAGGCTTGGTTACAACCGGTCGACCGAGGTGCGGTATCCCCTTGTACACAGACAGTTCCAGCATCTTGGGATCGACCATGATAAAGCGCACCTGATACGGATGCAGGCGATACAACATCGATGTGATCAGTACGTTCATGCAGACCGACTTACCGGCGCCGGTGGCGCCCGCCACGAGCAGGTGCGGCATCTTGGTTAGATCAGCCACAAACGGTCGACCTGAGGTAGTCTTGCCGAGAGCCATCGGAAGGACCATTTTCGGGTCGTGGAAAGCTTTGTCGGTGAAGATTTCCTTGAGGTACACCATCTGAGGCTGTCGGTTGGGCAATTCTACGCCCACGGCCGCTTTGCCGGGAATCGGCGCGATAATCCTGATCCGCTGCGCCTTGAGTGCCAGGGCCAGGTCGTCGGCCAGTCCGACAATCCGATTGACCTTGATACCGGCGGCAGGTTTGAACTCAAACCGCGTGATCACAGGACCCGGGTACTTTTCGATATCCCCCTGGATACCGACGCCGAACGTCTCCAGGGTCTCCTTGAGCATCTGGGCCGACATATCCAGTTCTTCCGGGCTGACCGTTGGTTGGTCCTCGGCCACATCGGAGAGGAGATCGAGGCCCGGATAGCTGTACTTGACGGACTTCAGCTGAACCGCCGGGGCCGGTTTGACCATCTTCGTCTTGCGTGCGGAAGGCTTCTTTTCGGGCTGACCAGGCAGCGCGGTTGGTGGTTCGGTGTGCTGAACGGACGGCGCTTCATGGCGAGGGGCGCGCACTTGCTCATCATCCTCTTCTTCTACTTGATCATCGTAGTCCTCAGTGTCGGACTCTCCGGACTTGCTGAACAGATTCGAGAGCCAGTCAAAGCCCAGAATTCTCCGGATTCCTCCGGTGAGACTACTATAGGAGGATCGAAGGACCGAGACTCCCGGAAGCTTGAGCGAAAGGGCGAAGATCGGCGAAACAGAGGAGTAAACCACTAGTAGCAACAGTACCGTTCCGCCCAGCACTATATAGGATCCCAGTTCACCCACCAGTTGAAGTCCGAGCGAGGTGAGCTGCTCGCTGAGCCAGCCGCCGACACTGCCTGTGGGGCGGCCGATGGTCCGTTCGGCCAGGATATGGATGTTGTAGAGCATAGAGCCCAACAGGGCGACCGAGAAGAGCAAGATACTGTTGAATCCGGGACGGCGACTGGAGATCAAGCGGAAGGCACCTATAAGAAGCCACACTGGCACAAAATAGCTGAGCCATCCGATCAGGGTCATGAATATGAACGAGAGGAAGGCTCCCAACATCCCACCCTGGTTCTGATAAGGGATTTCCCAGGGAGTAAGATGGGAATCTATTTCCCCTGCAATTCGGGCATCGTCAATATCGGCGTGCGTAATGAGGGATGTCAGCAGGAAGAGCGAAAGTAGCGACAGCAGTAAGCCAAGCACCAGTCCGCGCTTGTCGTTATCCTTCTTCTTGCTCGTTCTATTTTTCTTCGCCATAGCAAGTCAAACTAGGAAGTGCGTCTCAGATTTGCCAAATAAAAACGACAAAAAAGGGCAGGGAGCTTACTCCCTGCCCGGAGTTGACCGCGAACGGTCCTACTTCTTGATCGCCAGTTTTAGATTCTTACCGGCCTTGAAAACCGGAACCTTGGTGGCGGGAATCTTGATGGGATCGCCGGTCTGCGGATTACGACCGGTGCGTGCTTTGCGCTTAGAAACCGAGAAGGTGCCAAAGCCGGCAAAACTGACTTTCTGGCCCTTCTTAAGCTGAGTGGTTACGCCCCCGATGAAGGCGGTCAGGGCTTCGCCAGCCTGCTTCTTGCTGATGCCGGACTTATCGGCCATCAACGCGATCATTTCTTCTTTAGTCATGCTTTCACCCCTCCGTGGGTGGCTAAAGTGTTTGCGTAGCCAATTACTGTTTGCACTCCAAGAAACGGATTGTTGAAAAATGGAGTCAACTAAAAGAAAGGGAAAAATCGCGCCCACAGCGGGTTTGCGGGTTAGATCATTGACCAAAGAGGTCGCTTACACTCGGACCGGTACCTCTTCCCGCGTTCTTCTTGATCTCAATATCAGGAAGTTCGGTGACGGCCAGACGGAAGCCGAAGCCACGATTCGAACCAATAGGTACCCAGAACAAACTGCCTGTCCAGCAATGGATTTTACGCTCCAGCCTGATGGAAGCGTTGAGCGTCTTAGCCCTTACGAAGTCATAGGTCTGGGAGTACGACACGCGCGTCGTCGGCGTTAGACTGAAATTCAAGGCCACGCTTGCTCGGAAAGTACTGTCGGTCTTGCGGTAGTTGTCCCTGATATTGGTTTCGCCGTAGTTGTACTGGAATTTGACTGACCAGGTGCTACTGGAGCCGGTCGAGGGCCGCGGCACATTGGCGGCGTCCTGGGCGCCTCGGGGGATTTCCTCAGTTTCTTCAAACAGCCTAAATTTGCCACGAAGGGTGAAGTCAGCCGTGAACGAAAACGAGTTTCGATGCATCGTGAGGAAATCCAGCTCTCCGGTGATCGGATCATAGG